>Ga0209125_1000194_pt1 | contig 98100 bp, 178 predicted proteins | sample BarGraIncub1131A_FD_184503 | JGI IMG/M metagenome (GOLD analysis project Ga0209125, IMG submission 184503) | Arctic peat soil microbial communities from Barrow, Alaska - Barrow Graham LP Incubations 11-31A (SPAdes) (version 2) | ecosystem: Environmental > Terrestrial > Soil > Wetlands > Peat...
ATATAACTCCCTCAAGAGTTATAGATGAAAATGTTGATTATTTAAGAGCAGAACAATAGCCTTGGTATGACAAAATAGGGGCAGGAGTTATTAAAGGCACCTCACTTGCTGCTACTACTTTTGCAGATACTTTTTTAGGAACTATTGCTGGAATAGCAACTGCTGCCAGTACAGGTAAGTTTTCTGGATTATGGGATAATCCCGTAACTCAGGGGTTTAATGCATGGAATAATAATCTTGAAAAGTTATTACCCAATTATTATACATAGGAAGAAACTAAAAACAATGAAAATGGTGAATGGTATAAAAATATATTTACTGCTAATTTTATTGGTGATACCCTATTAAAGAATACTGGGTTTATGGTTGGTGCTGCTTTAAGTGGTAAGGTCGTAGCAGGAGCTGCTGAAGGGCTTATGAAACTTGGTGAGGCTAGGAAATTGTATGAAGGTTATTCTGTAATTGCACAAGATGGTAAAAAAGCCGCTAATTTAGCTGAAAAACTTAAAATGGTTGCTACTGGTGATGCAACTATAGATGGTGCTGCAATTGCAGAAGATGCATTTAAAGCAGCTAAAACATTAAGGAGCGCTAATTAGAAATTAAAAATAATTGGTGCTACTGCAGGAGCTTTAGGTGAAGCCAGATTAGAGGCTGTAAATAATTCAACATAGTTTGCTGAAGGATTAACTCAATAGTTAAACCAAGCAATCCCTCAATTAGAGGAAGATGAATTTAAAAAACTTACTGATGAATCTCCAGAAGCATTTGATAAAAATGGTAATTTAACTCAAGAGGGTTAGAATACTTTAAATCAACGTATTGAACAAAGATACGAAGATGGTTTAGCCAAGATAGAAGAATAGAGGGTTAAATACGGCAATAGAGATTTTCTTACTAACTTACCCTTACTAACCATATCTGATTATATTTAGTTTGGTAGAAGTTATGCTGGTGGATTTAAAAATGCTAGTAGAACTAAAAATATAATTGATGATGTTGTAGAAAATGGATTAACTAAATCAGTTAAAGTGGTGAAGCCCTCCATACTTAAAAAAGCATGGGCAGTTACTAAACCTATTTTAACTGAGGGTGTTTATGAAGAAATGGGTCAATCGACTATATCTAATACTCTTCAACAATACTATGGTGCAGAATTAAATAGTTTTATGGGTCATTAGATTGACCCAAATGCCAATAAAGAATCTATTAGTTGGTTAAATGCAATTGGTCAAGGTGCTAAACAAGAGTATGGTACTATGGCTGGTTGGCAAGATGGCTTTGTTGGTGGTTTTATGGGGATGATAGGTATTCCTATGAGAGGCGGATCAGTAAGTATTGACAAGAATGGTAAAGCAACTCATCCTATTGTATGGAATGGATCTATTGGTGAAGTAAGAGAATTAAATGAAAAGTATCAAGAAGATCAATAGCTTGCTACAGCGTTAAATGAAAGACTACAAGATCCTAAATTCCAGGAATACTATAAAGCAAATAATAGACGAATTAGTTTTGAAGCAGATAAAGAAACTGCATTAGACAATAAAGACGAATTTGAATTTAAGAATGCAGAACATTCTGAACTTATTAGTGATGCCATCTTATTTGACAAAAGTGGTAGAATACAAGATTTGTATGACCACATAGATGGTATGAAGAATCTTAGTGATGAAGATATTGCTGGGATTAGATAGGATTTATTGTCTGATACAAAAAAAGAATTGCCTTATCAAAATAAAACTGACAAGGAATTAAGAGAATATTTTAAACAGCAAGCAGAGACTGATAAAACAACTGTAGATAACTATAGACAGATTGCTGACAATTTAGCAATTAAGTCTGGAGATACATTTAAAGGAGATGATTTATCTGAACTAGTTTGGATGATTAGTAAAGTAGACAATTGGGAAAAGAGATTTCACCAAGTTCATGAAGATTTGCGGACTAATTTAAATCCCATTGTTAAACAATTAAATGGTGGAGTATATATTGACGCAGATGAAGTAGAATCTCCTATTGATGAGGTTTTAAATCAATCTCCAGGAGATCTGTTGGCTGCTTTGTAGGATGAAGGTTCTAAGTTAGCTAAATAGATAGATAAAACACGAAGTAAACAATTAGATAAACTCAAAACTGCTACAGGAAGGGTTATTAATCAAGAAGTTCAATTAGATAATAAAGAAGATAAAAGGGGTTTACCGCAAGTATTGGGTAAATTAGAACGACTTAAACAAGAAGTTAAAAAGAATGAGTCTATACTTAAAAATAGTGATGAAATAATTAGTCAAATAAATGATCTCCAAAGATTATCAGCTGCTAGAGTTTCATTCCTAGAGAGATATAATGGATACATTCAAAATCCTGAAAGATTAAAATAGGATTAGTAGAAAGTAGTTGCTGAATCTAAAAAAGAATAGGTTAAAGTTGATAATGCTGAAATAAAAGATAAAAAGGATATAGCCGATAAATTCACTACATATGAAGAGTATAAAGATTTTTTAAATACTAATTTTGAAAAAGAAGCCGATGCTAGAGATTTCAACAATCAAATGGTTGTTGCTGGGAATACTTTTGCTAAATAGCATAAGAATTTAAGTTCAAACATTATTAATTTTTAGGGTAAAGTAGAGAAATCACCGGTATCAAAAGAGGTTAAAGAAGGAGTTAAATTGGCTATTACAAGTTTAATGCCAGAACTTAATGCCCCAGAAGATTTATTTAAAATAACTAGTCCCGATTAGGAATAGAAATTTAGAGAATTGTTTGAAGGTACTATTCTTAAATCTACCGGTAATATGTTAAAGCCAGATGAAACAACTGCTGCTATGGCTCTTTTTAAAGAGCTGATGCCGCGTGTTTAGAAAGATTATTCAGAATAGTTAGATAAAGATTTAATTCCTGTAGGTAAAATAACTAATGAAGGATTAATTCCCACTGAAACTACTCCAGAAGAGGTTATAGAAACTCCAGGAAAAGATGTAACTCCAGTAACTCAATAGACAAACACGGGTTCTATTAGTGCAACTGTTAAAGAAGAATCTAAAACTCCTGTAGAATAGAATTCTGAACCTAATATACCCAATAGTGGCAAGTAGAAACAATATCTATATAATGAAGTACCCGAATTTGAAGTTAATGAAAAAACTAAGGGTAAGTTTATCAAATAGAAAGAAGTATTTCCTCATCAAGGCCCTATATATGATTACTTTACGGAACATGGTACTTGGGATTACTTAAATGCTGGAAATGTAAAAGAAGGGGATACTGTGAGATATATGATAGACCCTGAATTTAGAAGTAAAGCAACTCCTTTTAAAGACGCCATATTTATTACTCATGGGCCTGATAATCAAGTTATTGGGAACATTCATGGTGGTAAAAGAGTTGATGAATTTATGGGTCTAAGAGAACTTAGAGACAGGATAGAAAAAGAATATGCTGAAACAGGTAAAATTACTGAGACAGGTGTAGTTGGTTAGGTCAATGGTGGATATGTTGAATAGGATAGAGGTAATGATACAGATTTAAATGATCCTAAAAAGGGTGTAGATAAAACTAAATTAGTATTCTCTATTGCATCTAAGGGATTAAGCTTTTATTTTAACCATCCACATGTTAGTATAAATAAGATAATTCCTCCAACAAAACCAGGAATGGTTTATATGCACGAATTGATGGGTGATGGTAATTATGCGTCTGTTCCTTTAACCATTAAAACTTTTAATAAAGAGGAGTTCAACAGAGCAGATGTAACAACATAGGCTAACCCAATGTTTCAATAGATTGAAAAAGCGGTTGATATATTGGCAAATACTCGTCAACCTGAAGATGCTACTGAAGGATACAATGAATTATCTAAAGCATTATTCTTAGGCGAAAGTAAAAAGGATGAGAATGGCTAGAGTATTAGTCAAAATAAATAGGCAATTCATATTGGTTTAAGTGAAGATAAAACTACCCTTATTATTAGACGGGAAGATTTAGGGGAAGATGGTGTATATAGAGAATTATAGAAAGCAGATAGGATTTATTTAACTAAACAAGATAAAAACCCAAATAAGGTCTATCCTGCAAAGAAGTTAGTTAGAAATGATGTTGACTCTATCAAAGATTAGATTTATGAATCCTTGTATAAGAATAACATTCTATTCAACGTAGATGCAAGTTAGATTAATTCTCCTGGATACAATGAGAAGATCTATGATAGTAACATTTTAAAGACTGCTATGGTCAAATCAGGTGTAAAGGGTGTGTGGTTCTATCTATAGGCTAAAACTCCATCAGGGACTCCTATTGATTTTGTAGCCCCTAGTTTGGATACTAATAAGACTTTGTATAAGAAACCAACTCCTTTAAAACCCAAGCCAGTAGTTGAATCTGAGAGTGTGATTAAAGGAACTGAAGTAACTTATAAAGGAGATAAATATTTTGTAGATAATGGGTTTGTTGTTGACGAAGATAATAATTTAATCATGTCTGCGGTTAAAATTAAACCCATTGTAGATTTAGCTTATATTAGAGATGGTGTTGCTGGTAAATTTGGCCCCACATTCATACAAGATCATAAAATTAATGAACAGGAGTGGAAAGTTCAAGATGGGTCTATATTGAATGTGAACACATTAGCCTATAAAACAAACGGAGATGTTCATAAACAGAATGTTCCTGTTGAAAAAATTGATGAATTAACCTCTAAAAGTACTTCTTCTTCTCCTCTTCTCGACTTTGAATTGGATTTAGATCCAAGTTTAATGGGTAGTTTTGGTGAAAAAGCAACTGATTTCAAAAATAGTAAAACAAATGTTCCAAAAAATTAGGAAATGTCAGAAAAAATACCTAACTTTGCAAATCTTGAAAGTTTTTTAAAAGGTCCTCTTATGAAAGAAGGGTTTACTCCCGAATCATTTGACGCTTTAACTCAAGAACAAAAAGAACATGCAATTAACTGTGTAAAATAATAAAATATGAGTAAAGTATTTTGTTTCATCCCAGATGAAAGAATTATAAAATTAGCAAAAGCAACAGGACTAGATCCTGTTGTTGCTGCTAATAATGTAGGTACATACCTAGAGAAAACATTAGATAAATAGATTGTAGCGGACTATCTGAGTAATAAAATAAAAGAATTACCGTATCCAACAGAAGAAGAATTCAAGGATTATTTGGGGATTGCTAATAATATTGAAACTAATTATCCTACTTTTACAACAGACCAAGATGCTGCTTTAGATCTGGATGAATATGGACTTAAAACAGGAGATAGGATCTTTATTTAGAATTATTAGGGCCAAGGTGCTGGTATATATATAGTTAAAAATAATCCAGATGAAGATATTGAATTTACCCTTGTTGAATCTATCCAACCCACTCCTACTGAAACTCCTATAGAAAACACAGATGAAGTTAAAGAAATTGAATAGACAGCCAAAGATATTTTTAAAATAAAAGAAATCACCATTTCAAATGCATTAGATAAAGTATATAGACCACAAATGCGAATTGATAGAGTTAATCTAGTTGCTAGAGAATTTATAAGACACGTGAGTGGTATTCAAGCAAAACTAAGACCTAATTCTACACGAGAAGAAATTATCAATGAATATGGAGTTGAAAACATATATAAGTTTGTAAAGAACTACTTTCTCAAATAGAGCACAAATAGTGTTATATTTACAGATTATTAGATGAGCGAATTTAAAAAAGTGGTTGAGAATTTTGAATTGCTTACTAGAGAAACTCCTAGATTACTTGCGGATTATGAAAAAGTTGATGTTAAGTTTATTAATAATGAACTAACTATATTTAAAGGATTAGAGACTGAAGAAATCCCTGAATCACTCTTATAGGATGGTGAAGGAGTTATATAGGATAATGACGATGATCCTGTGAAGGATGGATGGATGATTAAACATAAACACATTGATCCTACACAAGCATTAAGTCAATAGACTCGGAAGATACTTATGCAAATTCCTAAATTAGACTTTAAAAAAGCGGAAACATTAGATGATTTAGATATGCCAGTATATTTAGATAGTGAAGTAGTTCATGGAATACTAATTGAACAATTGAGTGGTATGACTAATTCCAGATAGATGTTACCTATACTTAGACGATTAGCTAATACTAAACCTTGGGTTAATAGTATTGTAAGTGCTTTAATGAAAGATTAGAAATTACATAGTGTGTTCTATCAGGATTTTAGAAAAGTATTTATGTCCTATTGGATTTAGATACGAAAGAAAATGGCTGATGGATCTTACACATATATGACCAAAGAATTGAATAAACCAGATGGAGTTAGATACCTTATGGACGAATGGAGAGCTACTATGGAAAGTAAAACTCTATTATCCTTTAATTCATTATATGATGATGCTGGTAATATTGACCGGGATAATCTTGAAGTAGTTAGAGCTACTATTGATGAGATGGTTAAATCTATTAAAGGTAAACCCATTGAAGAGATTACTGCATATGTAAATGATAATATTGGTAGGATAAGAGATGTATTGGCTACAGTAGGAGTAGATACAGATGTAACCAGTCTTTTAGAAGCATTAAATTATATTCCAGAAGTGCCCAATGTAAAAGGTATGACTGTGAATATTAATCACATGTTTGTTAAATTATTGGACAATCTTACTAGAATTACCACTAAATTAAATGACAGTAAGGCAGTACATTTAGACTTTGCCAATACCTTTAAAAGTGATTATAAAAGTATTGCAGAGATCTTATCAAGGTCTTTAACCCAATTGATGAAAAGTTCTGTATATGCGAACTAGAAGAGTTATTACTCATATACGGCTCCTTCATATATGGCAGACTTAATGAATAAGTTAAAGGGAACGGAATATTCAGAGGAAGAGTTATAGGCATTTTTTGAAAAGGAATACAAATAGTATAATTGGTTTTATTCAAATGGAAAATATAGGAACTCATGGATTAGAGATTTGGTTACAGATCCTAAATCAAGAGAATTAATTCAACATAAAACTAATTTAAATTACAATAAAAAGGAGTACTCTAAATTGAGCCCATTAGATCACACAATGATGATGATTAATGAGTACTATTCAGATGTTAATAATAAAGTAGCGTGGTATCCAGTATTTATTTTAGCTGATGCCCCTTCTGCAGAGTTTGTAAAGTTTCATAAATATACAACTGATACTAGCGGTGATTGGGAAAATACTCTTTTAAATGGATTCTATGATTTAGCTATGTAGGAATATGATAGAATTAAGATAGTTAGAAATAGACAAGAACAAATTGCTAAGGGGTTAATGGCCCCTATTGATAATTTTGAAAAAAGGGGTTTAGAATTTCAATTTCTTCCATTCCTAAACAACTATATGCCTTTATTTGATAAAAAATTAAATGAGGATATGCCTGAAACTATGGAAGAATTCAGGACAGAATTGAAACAAATTATCAAGGATGAAACAGATGCATTGTATGAACAGGAAAAAATAAGATATAGAAAGATCGGTTTGTTCAAAATGACTGATGATGGAAAGACTCTTAAACATCTATAGAATCTTAGTAGTATAGAAAATGCTGAAAAGGAGTTGAAAAATTACTTCTGGAATCAACGGTATGCTCAATCATAGATGTTGTAGATCACTACTACTGATTTAGCTTATTACAAGAATCTGGGAGATATATAGAAACGTATGAAACAAATTCATACTCCAGGATTAAGATTAGACACTACTTCGGAATATGGTAGAGATATTGAAAATACAGTATTTCTAAAGGATTTTAAATCCGTTTCAAATACTTTAGAAGATATTAAAGAAGCTTTGAATGGATTTGTCAAAAAAGAAATGCTTACCGCAAAAGATAGAGATTTTATATTAGATAAATATAGTAATAACAATGTAGAAGTAACTGATGCTCAAGCATATAGAACTCTTTCTTCCTATAGAGCAATTATGGATATGTCTGGCTAGTGGACTGATGAAATGCAGAGAGTTTTTGATAAACTTAAAAAGATGCAAAAAGGTGAGGATGTTAAATTTGATGTTGAAGATTTCAATGTAATTTGGCAACCCAAAAAACCTTTTATGTATACGTAGATCGCTAATCCTGGACTAGTTAAAGATGAAAAAAGGAAGATTACTTAGGATTATTCACTTAAAACTCCTATACAAAATAAGAATGCAGAATTCCTATTAATCTTTTCTAATATATTAAGAAAGTCTCCTTAGCTTTCGGCTATTGAAGAATTTATGGAAGAGAATCAGATTGATGTAGTATAGTTTTCCAGTGCTGTAAAAGTCGGAGGATAGGGTGCGTTAGATGTGCATAAATTTACTACTAAAGAAGCAATTAAAGGATACCTACAGGAGTCTATAAGCTCTAATGTAGGACGATACAATCCTTAGGTAGTACATAGTCTTTCTTACGAGGATTATGCTCTTGTACAACCTGTGCCTAGTCACTACATGGATACCAATTAGGGGATTGGTACTTAGGCTAAAAAACTTATTAAAGGTGATTTAAAAGAAGGGATTGACTATATTGTTAATGGAAAGAAATATAATAAAGCGGAGATTAGTAAACACTTTGACGATCTAAATATTGAGAATCTAATAACTTCTTTTTATAAGACTGTTGATGAATTGGGAGATAAAGAAGCCGTCAACAATACATTAAAAAAGGAAGTTAATGGCAATAAAAGATATAATCCAGAAATGGCTAAAGCTCTTGAAATTGCAGAAGATGGATTTCCTACACTTCCATACAGTGATTAGATTCATTCAGACCGTACTTAGAGTCTATTGCATTCAGGAATTAAGAATGAGATTACTAAATAGAAGACTAAAGGTGGTTCTCTTGTACATGTAACATCATTTGGAGTACAAGATGATTTAAATATCAAATGGGGGACTAATGACAAAAATGAAAAACACATTGAATACATTGAAACCTATATGCCTTGGTATTCTTCTAAGTATTTTAAGGAATTTATGGATCCAAAAACAGGTGAACTAGATATAGATGCAGTACATAAAAATTTAAAGGATAAAAATGGTGATCCTATGAAGGTATTACCAGAAGAATTAAGGAAATTAATTGGTTATAGAATTCCAACTGAGAATAAATATTCAATATTTCCTTTATATATTAAAGGTTTTTTACCACAATAGTCTGGTAGTACAATTATGTTCCCTAAGGAAATTACCACAATAGCTGGTCTTGACTTTGACGTGGATAAATTATATATAATGCTTCCTGAATTTTCTACCAGGAATAAATATGATAGAAATGGATTTATTAAGGAGTTAATAGAATAGTTAGGTGGAGATTCTAGTGTAAACTCTGAATAGTTTAAAACAATTAAGGGAATCACATATATTAAGGATATAGAAGTTGTTGATGAAAATGGTAGTAAAGTATATGCAGAAGATAGTACTGAACGTAACATTTATAATACTTGGCAAGAAAACAAAAAAGATTATCTTCTGGGAGAAATAATTGAAAAGGTTAAATATGATGTAAATAAATCAGTTGATTAGAATACATTAAAAGCCAGAAATAATGAAATCATTGATACTATGTGGGGAATTCTTACAAATGCTGACACTGTATTAAATATGATTAATCCTGGTGGTTTTGATGGATTAAAGAAATCTGCTAGAGTTATCAATGTATTAAAGGGAATTTCTCTTGCAGAATATAGAAATCTACTAGTAGAATCTAAAGGAAATGTTCCCAAGTACTTGAATAGTTTAAGTTTAAAGGAATTAGATGAAAGATCTGAAAAGTATAAACAGCAATTAGATCCTCTTAGTCCTTCTACTTAGACAAATTTCCACAAAGCTAATCATACTGCTGGAGCACTAATTGGTGTTTTTGCAAATCACAATGCAAATCATTCTGTTATACAGGGAACCGAACTAACAATTAAAAAAGGATTTGGTGTTAAGTTAGGTAATAAGGAGTATTTGAGTCTGCATGATATACTAAATGAACATAAACAATATATTAGTAGAAACACATCTGAGTATGTAGCAGCCTCTGTAGATGCTGTAAAAGACCCTGTATTGAGTGACTTAAATTTAAATGGGTTTACTGCAGATCTAGCAATGTTTTTAGCTAGATAGGGCCACACTCATGGAACAATTGGTTTGTTTTTGTCTTAGCCTATTGTGGTTGAAATGAGTGACAATTATGAATTATTAAGTGATAGTGGAGTAAGTAAAAGAGATTCTGTTAAAAAGACAATTGAATAGTTCTTTGGTGAAACTAAATATTCAAAAGAAGAACAAGATTATAAGAATTCTGAATTATCTCAAAGTGATATGGCTACAGCAATTGTTTATGCTAATGCCATAGCAAAAGGGAAAGAATTAACTCCAACTGAACATAGATAGTATTATGTATTCCAATTAAAGATTGCTAATGCGTTTAAGGCTTTAAATGAACCGTCGTAGATACTTTCACGTATAGTTTCATCTATGCGTAGTGATACTACTGGAGGATCTACAGGGCCTCATCAAGCAGATACAGATTTAAAGATTGACGATGTTAAAGAATTGATGATAGAAAGTAAGAGTAAGAATTTTCCTCTTGAGAGTGCAGATTTGATCAAAACTAATATATTAAAAGATAAGAGTTTTACTAAAAAAGAAAATATTAATCAATTAAGAGAAAAAATTAATAGTAGCCCTTTACCAATAGTTTAGGCTAATTATACACTTGGATTAGAAACTGCAGAATTACTTTTGAGTCAATATTATCCATACACACAAGAATCTTTTAGATATGTAGTTAGTTAGATTAAAAATTTAACCAAACGATCTGAATTCTCTAAAGGGAGTTTAACTGCTAAATAGGTTAAATAGATTTATGCAGATCTATTTGTATACATTACTTCTGAGTTAGAATTCTTTGGTGGCAAAACTGCTAAAGAAGCTGAATAGAAGAGGAATTACTACATTAATAAATTTCCAGATGAATTTGAAAAGATAAAAAAATCCAATAAAGAACTTGGTGAATTAGCATTTATTAAAGGCTTAACAGTAATCAATGATGATAAAGATAAAAAAATAATTACCTTTAACAATGTTGGCTCACTTTCTCCTAATTAGAAAGACACTGTAACAAGAGATTGGGATTCGTTACTTTCTATGGGTGAAGAAGGTGCTAAATTAGCTAAGGATTTATTTGCATATAGTTACTTTAGAAATGGATTGGCATTTGGGCCAACTAGTTTTATTCATTTAGCCCCTGTAAATATTAGATTAGTAATTCCAGGATATAGACGAACGCTAATTAAATTGAACTTGATGTTTACTAAAGAAGATGCTTATAGAGGGTTTATAGACCAATACTTAATGAATCATAGAAATGTGAGAAAGTTTGTACCGGAAGTGAATGAAATTAATGATTCTGTATTTCTGGTTGGAAAAAGTCTAAATGAAACTATTGATGTTCGTACTTCTGCAGATGGAAAAACCAATGGACAATTAATGGTTAGGGATGGGGTTAATTTCCCGATAATTATGAAAAAATTAAATGGAGTAGAATACTATTATACTGTAATTGGAACAAGCGAATTAGTTAATGATGATGGAGGAGATTACTATATAACTCAATACACTCTTATAGATAATCCTATAGGAATACCTAATAAGTTCTTAGAGTATCAAAATGGATTAAATATGGAAGATATGACTTCTCAAATTGATGCTAAATACAAGGGATATGAAGATGAGGATGTTGAAGGCCCAGAATCTATGCCTATGGAAGGATTTGAAAATGAAACTCCTCCTCCTGTAGTAGAACATAAATAGGGTAATTTTACTGAAAAATTTAAACAAATGTAGAGAGAGATTATGTAGAGTACTTATGAACCTACTGATGAGAATGGACAAGTATTTTGTAAAACTAAATAATTAATATGGCAAATTCGTGTATAACAGTGATGCCGATTACTGATAGGAATGGTAATGTGATTGAGAGCAAACTAAATAGAGGTTTGCTCCAATCTACCACCTATTAGAATGCGACACAAATATATAAAGGTTTAACTGATCCAGAAAAGATAGATGAATATAAATAGGTATTACCGGTTGATGAGAATGGTGAATTTATAATTGGCCCAGTTAAAGTATTAATGGGGTTACAATCATAGGAATCTTATATAGATGAACTAGACCATTAGGAAGGTAGATATAATTCAAACGGTGCGGTAAAGAATTATACTATGGAAATGGCTAGGGAAATTGTAAAAAAGTTTAACAGCCCAAGTAATCCTTTATCTCTATCTTACCACATGTAGTCTAATAGAGCAGCTAATGGAAAACGTCATATAAAAATAGTAGAAGGCAGAGATGATCCATACGCTACTATTTTATATTCTCAATAGAATTTAGAAAAAGAATAGGATGTTAATATAGCTTTAAACAAAAGATTAAGAGAGTTAGGCAAGTCTTATGGTATCTCAGATGGCTTTTTAAATGAAGTAGAAGAATAGATGGGTATTAATGGTGTTATGGATACTTTAACAGCTAAAAAGACCGTAGATGGGCTCCTAGAGGTTATTAGAATAAGTAGAGATGATAGGGGTGAAAAGGCAGTTCCTGAAGAATTTGCGCATGCTATAATTGAATTACTTGGATAGAATCATCCTATAGTAAGTAGACTTTTAAATCTTATTGGATAGGAAGGAGTAGTTTAGGAAATCCTGGGTGAATCATATGGTGCGTATGAGGCATAGTATAAAGGAGACGGTCTTTTGTTAGCTAAAGAAGCACTTGGATAGTTAGTATCTAAATATTGGCTTAAAAATGAGTCGATTCCTAATGTGCCTTATAAGAATTTATTGACTAGGTTTTTTGATGCAATTAAACAATTCTTTAATGGATTAACTAAGAAGGGTTTAGAATAGGATTTACAGAAAGCGATAGAGTAGGTTAACCAAGAAGTTGGTGAATTTGCTCAAGACATACTAGCTAATAGAGTTGCAGATTAGATTGATATAAAGAATCTATAGAGAAATAGAACTAAATTATTTGCCCTAGAAGATAGGGTGGAGAAATAGAAAGAAATTCTCACTACAATCATTTAGAATAAGATTAAATAGAAAAAGATTGCAGAAAAAAGGGAAATTCATGGTATTGTAGAGGAATTAAACACTGATTATATAAATGGATTAAATGATGAGATTGAAAAAGGTCAATTTATCAATGGTATAAATATGTTTATTACCAATGCTGCGACTGAATTGAAGTCTCATTAGGCTACGTTTGTTAAAATGTAGGATGGTACTAGTGGTGCTACAACCACAAATTAGATGGCGGGTATGTTAAGAACTATTAAGAATTTTACAGCATCTTATGGTCAAAGTGTAAAAGAGTTAAGAGATGAGGCTGCTAGAGATACTTTGGAAGATACTAAATAGTTTCCAGATGAATTAAAGAGGAATTTATCAGAATTGTCAGACTTATGTATAGCATTAGATGTATAGTATAAGGATATTAGTTATGCATTAGCATTAGACTTTTTTAGACCCTTTGTAGGGGACTCTTTAGTAATGAAGATGGGTAAGTTAAAAGGACAAACTATTACTTTAGAAGAACTGTTAGACCACTCCTCATAGGATATTGGTTTCTTTGACAGATGGATGGACTCTATGGCCGATTCATCTGATTAGATGTTAAGGCTGTTTAATCACAGTGTTGATTCATTTAAATAGAATTCTATTAGAAGGACATTAGATTACATTAAAGAATTACAATCAATGCAAGCAGTGTTAGAATCTAAAGGATTCAAAAACACAGATTTTATGCATGATAGAGATAAGGATGGTAATTTGACTGGCAAATACATTGCTGAATTAGATTATACTGCCTTTGAAATGGCCAAAGATGCGGAGAGAAAAAGACTTGATGTTAAATATGGATTACATCCTACTCAAGAATAGTGGGAAGCTAGATAGAAAGATTTATATGATTGGTATTAGGCTAATACAGAAACGGTTGATGAAAATAGTCTACCCGACAGAAGTATATATGCTTCAGATAAATATAATAAACTAAATGCTGCATAGAAAGAATATTATGATAATTTTATGCGCATTAAAAAAGAATTGGATTCATTCTTACCACAAGGGTCTGGAAACAATTACAATGCTGTATAGATTCGTAGAGATTTAATTGAACGAATTAAAGGTTCTAAATCTGTAAAAGGGGCGTTTAATACAGTTACAGAAAGCGCCAAAGATTTACTTTATAGGAGAGAAAAAGATATTGAATTTGGCGGTGAATAGTTAATGGATAAATCAAATCTTATAGATTTTGAAGGTAATAAAGTAATGACTTTACCAATCTATTTTGTAAGTAAACTAGATAATATGAACGACTTGTCTACAGATGCTACTTCCTCATTAGCCGCATATGCAAGTATGGCTGTAGAATTTAATGAAATGAGTTCAGCAATACATCTTTTAGAATTAACCAGAGATGTAATGAAAAGGCGAGTTGTAGACATAACTGAAAACGGTAAACCTGTTATGTAGACTATTCAAGGATATGGTAGAGAATTTAGTAATAAAATGACTAAGTAGTCGAGTGCTTCTAATACACTTGCTAAGTTCAATGACTATATGGATATGTAGATTTATGGTAGATTCAAAGAAGATGAGGGTACATTTGGAAATAGTAAAATAGATAAAGGTAAAACTGCAGATTTTGTAAATAGAATGACCTCGCTTAATAATTTAGCATTGAATGCATTAGCTGGTACTTCCAATATGGCTACAGGTAATGTAATGATGATGATTGAAGCGGTTTCTGGTCAATACTACAACATAAAGGATTTAGCTAAAGCAAATAAGACATATACATAGATGTTACCGGGTCTATTAGGAAATATTGGAAATAGAATTAAAACAGATAAATTGTCACTTATAATAGAATACTTCAATATTGCACAGGATGCAGAAAGTAGGGCCAACGAATTATAGATGGATCAGAAGGGTTTAGCAAGATTTATGAATACAAGCACTCTTTTCTTCCTTACTCGTGCTGGTGAACATTAGATGTCTAGTGTATCTGGATTAGCAATGTTGAGTAAGATTAAAATGAAAGATTCTTCTGGAAAAGAAGTAGATTTAATTGATGCAATGGAAGTAGTTCCATTTAAAGGAACTGATTTAAAATTTGGTGGTAAATTAGTTGTTAAAAAGGGTTACACCAAATTAGACGGAAGTGAATTCACTAATAAAGATAGAGACGAAATTTATAATAGAATTAAATATGTAAATCAATCACTATAGGGAATCTACAATAAGCAAGACATGAATATGAGCTAGAAGTATGCTATCATGCGACTAGTTTATATGTTTAGAAAGTGGATGCCAGCGGCTTGGAATAGAAGGGCTGGTAAAGCCCAATATAACTATTAGGCAGGAGATTGGACAGAAGGATATTATAGATCATTTTATAATTTTATGGCATCATTTGCTAAAGATTTAAAAGGTTTCTAGTTTGCACTTGTAAGCGAGGAATGGGGCAAATTATCTAAATTAGAAAAGAGTAATATTAAACGAGCTTTTACTGAACTTGGTACATTTGCATTGTTGACCCTATCTCTTGGATTAGTTGAATGGCCAGATGAAGATACATGGTTTAGTCACTTTGCTGAGTATGAATTGAGGCGTTTATAGACTGAAATTGGCGCTATGACTCCTACTTGGTTATTACCTAAGTAGTTAATGACTATTGTTAAATCTCCTGCTGCGGCAAGTGATTATGTACAGAGAGTCTTAGAAGTGTTTAATATCTTTAACTATGGGGATAAAATTTAGAGTGGCAGATATAAAGGAATGTATAAAGGTGAGAAATTCTGGTTAGAAACAGTTCCAATGAATAGAACCTTGTATAAGGTGTTTAATCCAGATCAAGCATTGGTGTTCTTGAAAGTGAATTAATAAAACAAACGAGTGGTAAAAAAAAGAAAAGGGAGAGTCATTTAGACTTTCCCTTTTTTAATGTTAATTTTTTCAAATTGTTTATAAAATTGATCATTTGTAAAATGTGATCCATGCCCATATTTATAGTACCACTCACCATTAATAAATTCATAATCTTGGCAAAAAATAGAAAATTCAAGCATCTGTTCTTTGCTCACCATAGATGGTAGAAATTGGGCAATTTCAGTAGCGACAGTAATAAAATCGGAGCTATCAACGGCAAATTCTCCCGTTGCGTAATTTCCTTTTGTTACCTCAATTGAATTATGATCAAGTATTGTTTCTATTTTCTCAATCAACTCTTTATCTGCCTGTCCAATAAGGTCGGATGGTGGGGCACTAACTTCTACTATAACTTTAGGGTGTGTAATACCCATTTTCCCAGTTCCCGTACTCGGTACAACTAATTTTTTCATTGGCGCATCCTGATCCCTAAATGTCAGAGGTTCAACCTGGATATTTTCGGATGGATAACCCATTGACGCAATGCGTATGATTTCCTCTGTGATTTCTTTTGGATCAGAGGATGCGTCACAGGAAAACGCCCATAAAAGTTCCGTAATCTTTGCTTTACTTTCTTCACTAAGTTTGTGGAGTTCACTCTGTCTTTGTAAAACACATTCTACCAATGCTGATAAATCAATCTTATCAACGCCATTATAAAGTTCTGTTACGGCTCTGATTATATCCTTCCGTTCTTTTTCTTGCTGTATCATAACTGTTTAATTAAGATTTTCAGTAACTTCTTTCCCTCTTTTTTACCAACCATTCGCCCTTGATTATAGACATCAAGTAAAATGCTTTCAATGTCAATATATGCCTTGTTGTAATCGCTTCTGTTAACCTTCAGCAGTTTCAAAGTATTTTTTTCAAGTGTTTTCATTATTCAGTTGTTAATGGTTCGTCTGTTTCAATATAAAACACTCCTTCGCAAAAAACATTAGCGCAAATTTTTGCGGATTTACCATAGTATACGCATAGCCTGCAGTTTGACTTTAGGTTACTCCCTTGAATACGTTTTACCTTTTTAGGCTCATGAAATTTCTCTGTATCCAGAAACACTTCGCCAATTTTATGTTCGGTCATGGCTTTATAGATTCTTTAAGTGACCTATCTTTAAATGAATAATACATTTTAGGTGTTTTTCTACTGTCGATAAGTTTAGCTTCATTGCACCTGCTTACGACCTCTGTGCATGGAGTGCAATTATTGTGTCTTATTTCACAATATGCTGTACATCCTATTTTATATTTATATTCGCAAGTCTGATTTTTCATCTTGTTTTTATATTTTTTGGTTAATTAAAATTAATTTAAAAAGAAGAGTAATAATTAAATTACCCTTCTTTTTGTTATTACTGTAAAACCCTTTAATGAAAACAGTAATTAAATATCTAATTCTAAATACATAGATTCAAGTGGTCCATCTGTTGGGATGGTATTTATATAGGTAATACTACCAAAAGAGTCTTCCTCCTTTTTGTTATCTAGTGTCACGATTTTTTTAACTGGGGTATGCCCAACAATTTGTTTATACCCTGGGACAATGTCTTTAAAAGTTTCTCTAAAATCTGCCCAAAATATGCCTCCGACTATGTTTCCTCCCCCTCTAATCATCCCACAATCAAATATTGGATCACTTACATCCATATGATTTTTGTCTGCTATAGCTTTATAGAAACTATTATTTATAGTTTTTACTGGAATAGAAGAGGTTTTAATACCATGTGTAAAATTAAATCTATCTAACCATTTTTGAGATATCCCTGCATGGGTAAATACGTAATTATTAAGTGAATATAGAGGACAAAACAATTCAATATTATCTAAAAATAACTTTTGAATTTCTTTGTCATAGTTACGATCATGCCCACTACAAGGAAATAAGAAATGTCCTAATAAATAGGCCAAATCATGATTTCCTAGAAGTAAAATTACATTATCGGGATAATTCTGTTTTAATTGAATTATTTTCTTAAAATTACTAATAATTTTAGGAGCTTTTAAAAGAGGATTATATGTATCTACATAATCTCCTAAAAAAATATATGCATCGTATTGAGGGATTTCTTTAGGAGATTCTTGGAGTTTTTTTAAATCTGCTATTTTCCAAATAACACTTTCCCCATGCACATCTCCTATAGTTATTACTTTCATATTTTTGTAAGTCTTATAATTATGCAATTTAATTCATAATGATGTTCAATAGAATCAACAACATAATAATCTTTTTTATCAAAAGATATTAAATCTCCTCTCATTGGCAATAATTTTAAATTTCTTTGCTTAATTTGTTTATTATTTTCACAAAATTTTACATTCATAATTGTGATTGAATTAATAAGAAGAGTTGATTTAGCGTTGTCCCTCCGATAGTTAGTATTTTTGTATTTGTAAATTTTTTCCAATCTGCTAGAGTTGCGGTCATAACTAATTCATATACTCCAAAATGACCTAAGAAGTTCTTATAGTTTGCTAATTTAAAATCTTTATTGTTAGACATGTCTTTTATTTTTTCTTCTATTTCAGACCGTCTGTTTAAAAAACCATAAGAAGTATTTTGCTGTTTAATAGAATTCTCTTGTTCCTCAGTTAATTTCTCAGTGCTATCATTTTTACACCAACTATAATTAGTCTCATTTAGGGGGTTTTTATACTTCTTAACTCCATTAATAATAATTGGTGTATATGAACCTTCTTCGATAGAAGCCCATGATGGGATTATAAAAGAAACATCTTTTTTTTCAGCAAATGAAAATAGGGAACTGGAGGTTATATTAAATTTTTCACCAGCATTGCACAAACGAGTCGCACTTATTTTATCAACAACAAATTTTATTGTTACAAATTTCTCATGTAGAGGTGTATATCTTGAAAGATATGCTAAGTCAGTGTAATAATTATTTATTATTATCTGGTCATAGGTTGTTGTAACATATAACTTACTGTCCCCAATACTTTCATAACAATGGCACTTTATCCCATCTTTGTATTTATCTACATAGTGATTCATTAGAGGTAAAACAAGATACACTGCTCCATGTGCAAGAATTTTATAATTTTTACTGTCTTCACATAATTCTACAAGTTTTTCACAACCTTCTGCTGTTGAAGGAGTTGGTTGTTTATACACACTTGAATAACAGTGTGCAATATGTTTGTAGAGATTATAATTATTTTCTTGCTCTATTATATTAAAAGAAGGTGATAGTAATTTCATTTTTTAATGTTTTCATAAAGTTCTTCTAAAAAGGCAGATTCTTCTGCGGTTAATTTATATCTATTAAATCCTATTTCCTTATTTTTTGCAAGAATTTTTTCAATTATAGCATAAAATATATAATATTCTTTTTCATCACTTATTTGTATGCATAAGGAGTGTTCTTGTTTTACCACCATATTATAGATCTTTTAAGATGTTTTCTTTATTTTTATGATAATTATAAAACATTGCATTTGCTTGGATATGACCCATATGAGATATTCCAGATTCTGTATCTATTTCCTCATTATCCATAAGTTTTGCTAGATGGCGTTGCATAGATTCAAGAATTTCTTTTAAATCTAATCCTTTTTGCCAATTGAATGGAGCATATTTTTTAGCTCCAAATTCAAGAACTCTTATCATTGGTATAAGGGAGTCGTAATGAACTAGACTCCACTTTGGTTTGCCCTCGTTGTATCTTATAGATTTTTCTTCACTCATATTTTTTCCTAAAAGTGATTATTTCAAATGACTCCATTTCAAAAAATTTGATAGTATATCCTAAATCTTCCCACATTGATGATTCTGAGTAGAGTTGAGAAGCGTGTCTTACTCCTATTAAACCTTTAGAAGTATCATAAACTGAAATAGATGTTTCATACCATCGGTGTTTCTCAATGTCTATTTCTTCATCAATGCAATTACGTTTAAAATATTTTTCGTATAATTCTTCTGGTAAATCTTCTACCCACTCTCCACTTTTTTGAAGAATTTTTAAATTATTTAATTCTTTTATTATTTCTTCCATATTTTAATTTTAAAATAAATTTGATTGCCAATCTTAATGTACCCAACATTTTGCAACTTCTGGTACAGCCCTTAATTTAACAGATTTACAGAATATGTCCCCAGCACTATTCATTGCTATTTGCAGAGCCTTAGATTCTTGTTTGATTAGTTCATCTGGAGTTTCTACTAAGTATTCATCGTGTACACAATTTGGAATCCACACCTTAAATAACAAATTATTATCTACAAGATGATTGAAGTATTTAATTCCCGCTATTTTTGTAATAATGGCGCTTGTTCCTTGTACTGGGGCATTTAATGAATTTCTTTCGTATCCACTTTTAGACTTAAAGAATTGACTTATTCTTTGCATCATCTTTGGTTTATTTTCTATGTCGGCACCACTCTCAACCCAAACTCTTTTAATTAACTTATATTGTTCCCAAAATTCATTATTAAAACAAGCCTCTTCTTCTTTTAATTCTTCCCAATTGGGTATAAACATTTTATGGCCAGTTAAAGAAGATATTAAAATATATCCTTTATCCCACATATCTTTTTTAACCTGTTTGAAGTAGTTATTAATATTGCTAAATCCACTAAGATAGGCTTTTTCAATACCGTAACCCTGTTCTTCTGGTAGAGATAAGTTTTTGGCAATTGTGGAACCGTTACCCCCATAATGAATACTAAATTTAGCTTTTTTAGCCAAAGCCCTTAAATCGGGTCTTTTCTCTTTAACTTCCTCTTCTTCTAAATCAGCCAATTCCGCAGGAAAACAAATTTTAGCTACAAAACTATGCCCATCTCTTTTTCTTTTAATATCGTTGTAGAACTCAATTAATTTAGGCTCTTGGGATAATTCTGTAAAAACAAAATCCTCTTGGGCAGTATAATCGCAGTCTATGAGGCTATAGCCTTCTTGGGCAACAAAACTATGTCTAGTTTCCTCATCTGAGGGTAAATTTTGAATATTCACATATTCTTCCCTGGTATTTTTATTTTTTCCCCCACAACTTAATCGACCAGTGTCCATTAGTTGATTAAATTGAGTGTGAATTCTATGAGTTATTGGATTAATCTGATTAATAAAAGTTTGCCCATAAGTGCTAACCACTTTAGCCCTACTAGTATATTCCAAATAGGGGATAGTAATTGTAGATTTATCTTTTTGTATGTCTATGATTTTAGCTTCTACTGATTTTTTAATTAATCCTGTTTTTTTATCTTTTGTGGATAAATCAAATCCAAGATGCTCAAATAAAGGTATTAATTGCTTGGACGAATTCCAATTAATTATACACACTGGCGTATCGTTAAATCCAGACCATAAATCCCCTTGTTTGTCTATTTTAACATATTTATGTAAAAAAGGATCTTGTTTACTTGCGTTTATAATCCAATTATTAATGTTTACAATGGCTTCTTCCAGGTTATACTGATCTTTGTCCATTTTGGCCCTCCATTTAATGGGATCCAATTTAATGCCACTGTATTCAATATACGACAAAACTTTAACAAATTCATTTTCTATTGTAAGGGCCGTTAATAGATTTTGTTTAATCAATTCTATCTCTTGTAATTCTTTTATTTTCTCTAAGTATTTTACATCCGTACAACCGTAAACTACAATGCTTTCATTAATGTCCCTGTAGATAATTTCACCCCTAACGGATTTATCCATATGTATTCCTAAATAATTTTCAGAAGCGGAAGCTAGACTCATAGAATGACTTCCTGGTTTATACCCTTGCCATAATAATCTTTCCGCAAGATAACCATCATAGATTTTTTTTGGGACTATTCCTTTCTTATACAGGAATTTTAGATCAAATTTAGCATTCCAAAATAAAAATAGTTTATCTTTTCTTTCTAAAAATTCTTTATAGGCCAGTATATCAACTGTACTACAATCTATCATTATTTGAAAATCAAAACAACCCAATTGGACAGACTTTAACGCTTTAGTAAAAACGTCAAATCCATCTGTTTCTGTATCTACTCCAATTATTTTTAATTTATCTAATAATTGCAAAGATTCTTCTGCAGAAATACAGGTATATGCCTCAGACTCAAATAACTTAAATTGATTTGTTACTAGATATTTTTTCATTCAAAAGTTATAAGATATCCTACTTCATAAGAATGGTCTATACTTTTAATAACTCTATTGTTTATACTTTCACCTACTTGTAGAAAGGGCCCACCAGGAGGATCTATAAACATTAGACCATTGTCTGTGTAACCACATCTCATGTATTCAGCATTAGTTACAAGTTTATATGTTTTACTTTCCTTATCTGTATTTAAAGGATGTAATTGTATTAAACTTGTTTCATTGTTTCTAGATTTTAACTTAATTATTTCACCCATACAATCATTTTATCAAAGTCCAAAGACCATTGGTTATCTTTAAAGAATTTATTTCCTAAAACTCCGTCTATTGTAATATTATTTGGAGAGACCTTATCAAAACATTCACTTAAATCCATAACATCAAATGTTTCATTGAATTTAATAGTTTTATAAGAAAATGGTATTTGTGCAATACCATCTGATTTTGAGGAGCCTCCTCCAAAAATTATAGGGTCTTCTTCATTTTCTAATACTAATTTATTCTCTACATTAACTGCATCAAAAACAGATTTGTTTAAAATATTAACATTTGCACCACTATCTAATAGTAAATTACACTTTTTATTTCCTATTTTTACCTTTAATACAGGTAAATTTAAGCCATCTTTTTCATACACTTCTTTAAAAGAAACTGTATATTGATAAGTAGTTGTATTCTTTTTTATAAATCCAAAGTAATATTGAAATTCTTCTTTCATTACTGCTTTGAGATGTTTTACAAACATCTTTCCAAACATATACAACACACTGAGAACGAGGATTGTAGTTATTACGCTTCCTATCATATTTTAATTATTAGTATAATATTTATATTTAAAACAATTTTTACTCATCTATAACTTTTATACTGTTCAGTACTCTTATTCCATTGCTCATAATAGAGTCATAGGAATAGTTAAAAATACCACTATCTAAATGCCATTTAAGCTCCTTTGCGAGGGTTTTCCAATACTTATGGCGTATATTATTCTTATCTAATCTATCTCCTGTAGTAAGGTTATTATTGTCTACCCAAATGAGAGGAGATTTATTATAACGGTTAATACATACAAATTCAAAAGGATAAATTGTAAAATCTTTGAAATATTCATCTTCAGAAATTACTTTTTCCAGAATTTGGGAGTACATGTTGCTTTGTATCCAATAAGACCACGTTATAAAGGATTCATAGAATACTTCTTCTGGCTTGCCTGTAGTTTTTAAATCAATTGGATAAATGATTTTCTTGTTATGATCACAAATTACGCGATCCATCATGCATCTAACCTCTAAATTATCAAACGAAGTTTTAAATTTCAATTGATAGTGAGCTTCAATGTCTGTTTCAAATGGATTATCATAAAATAAATCTTTTGTAAATTTATTTAATTTGAGTGTTTCAACATTTGATTGACCCAATGCATAATCTGCATCTGAAATAATCATCTTATTTCCTGCTAAGGCCAGTTGTTTAAAATAAGTGGAACCTTCTCCTATAATTTTATCTAACCGGGTAGTGTCTTTCCAAAACATACCATAACCAACTTCATTTGCTGCTTTTAAAATTATTTCTCCTGGAAACTGTGTTAAAACTTTAATGGATTTATCACTTTGCTCCCAAATTAAATTTGCAATTGAAGCAATTGCTTCAGATGGTTTACTTATTTTAACAATGAAGAACTTATCATCCATTTCTTCAGGAGCAGTTAATAGTGTATCTACTAAAGAACCAAAACGTAATGGTTCCGAATTCTTTTTATCATGTAGATGGGGAATACATTTAGCACCTTCTCTTTCAAAAGTTGCTAATGTTGAATAAGAAAAAGCTGGGGAAGCCCTATAAACATCTTCTGGAACATCCCATGCCAATTCCTTAATACTCTTTTTAATCATTTTTAATTATGTTAGATTCATTTGTTTCATAAATATTAAGTTGATCTATATAGAAAATTAAATATGTCTGTAGTAAGAATAGGGGTTCTACGTCTATTTCAAAATAATAAGATTTTTCTTCTGCTCTATTAATTAATATAATTATAGAAGTAATAAGGTCTAATGCATCATCAAATCTTCTTTCTGTAATACATTTTTCAAAAATAGTAACATCTTTTTTAGGAATACTATTAGTTAAACTTATAATTTTTTTTAATAAACTCATAATGATAATATTACATTAATACTTTGTTGTATTTGCCCAATGTTGTGCGGTTCAAAAAAGATATACTGTTCACCCGTTCCCTGTGAAAGTTCACTTAGTTTTCTTAAAAACATCTTTTTCTTTAGAGGATAGACATCATTTGGATGTCCTTTAGTATCAAAATAAATATGAATGTTCTTGTAGAAGATATAAAAATCTGGAGTATAAGTTATTCCTTGAATAATCCTTGGATATGGGCCATACTTTTTTAGTTTTTTTTCTTTATAGGGGCAAAAGTATTGCACCCTATCAAGAATTAACTTATCAATAAGTCTAAATTTGTGTGGCTCATATAAAGGAGTAAAGCCCGCTATAATAAGTCGTTTATAACAATTTACTTCTAGTTTACTTCTAAAATAAATCCCATCATATAGGACTCTTTTGGTATTCTTAACTTTTTTATTTTCTAATTGATCATCCAAGTCTTCTGTATCCACACCAATCAATTGTTTCATTATACTGACTTTTTAAATACTTATTTGCCTCAATAAATACATCATCTCCCATTTCTTGTTCATATCGAGCAAAAGCGGCAGGATGATTTTCCATAAGGACGCAATTAGTATTGTGATTAATATAGACTGATAGATTTTTTGCAACTCGTCCAAACAATATATAAACAATTCCAGGATTTCTATCTGATAAACTTATTAATAATTTTGATATAAAAGGTCTCCATAAATCTATATGTGCCTCTGGATTGTTTAACATTGTTGTTAAAGCAGAATTTAGTAATAAAACTCCTTGTTCTGCCCAATATTCTAAACTTATATCAAAATTATTTTTTAAATCAGTTGTATTTTTACCCTCAGGCCATATAATTAGATCATGTGGGTTAAATAGAGCCTCTTTAATAACACTTAATGAAGGACTTAATGTTGTGGTATTTGGTTTATTAGCAAATGCTAATCCTGTAGCTATTCCTTTTTGAGGGTATGGATCTAAACCAATAATTACTACTTTAAGTTTATCATATGGGCATTTCATAAAACATTTAAAAACATCTTTCTTTTCTGGAGTGACTTTACCGCCTTGGTAAGCCACATCCAGAATAGAAATAATGTCTTTTACTGTTGATGAATTTATAAGGTGTTTCCAACCTTTAAAAAATGGTAAACTCATCAAACTTCTAATGCATTAGTTGTAATTAGACTATCATCAAATTTGTCTAATTTGCCAATATAATCTCCTAATTGTATCTGTTTGTGATTAATTGCAGAAAGTGTTGTTAAGAAATTCATTAATTCTGAAACAATTTCTGAAGGATATACTTCTGTAAAAATTCTTTCAAAATCACTAATGCTCCCATCAAATAAATTACAAATTTTGTTGTAAATTGTATTATATTTTAAACCTTTTGTAGATTCTATAGCATATTTATTAGCAAATTGCAATATACTACTAAATATAAAGATCCAATTTACAATTTTGTTGTAATTATAAGACGGTCTTAAAAACCGCATTTCTACTGTTTTAGGAGTCTGATAAAAACACATATTGATAAGGTTCATAGCATAATACCGCGAATGGATATTCCATTTAGTATCATGTCGTTGATCTCCCGGATGAGGTATTGTAAAACTTCCTAAAAATGGAGTTCCCCCACCACTTAAAAACTCATAAATTGAGTTAAAAGTATCTCGTCCTGGAAGCATTTTACAATAATCTTTACCACTGCTTTTATATTTGCAAGTACTGAATGTGTAATGCGGCACAATTTCATTATGATGTAATGCATATTGCAGCCTTTCAAAAATAAAATATAAAACGGTGATTGCTTTTTCATCTACAGGATATCCACCAAAATGAATATGCAATGAACACTCCTTGTCATACTCTGTATAAGTTTTTAATACATCCAATTGTTCCCTTAATAGTTCAAACCCAGTTTGTGAATTCATTACTATAGAAGCATATTCAACTCCTGTGATTGAACCATCTCTTAGAGGTATTAATCCTTTTGAATAGCACAGTTCTTCTGGTACATACCCGGCAGAAGTTTCATATTCTAATCCAAATGTATAAGGGACTAAGGATTTGTATTTAGAAGGATTTACATGACACGCTTTTGCTGTACTAGCAAATTTCTCTAAATTTCTTTGAGCATTGTAATCTCTTGTTATAGAACTGTAAGGAAAATCACCGGAGCCTTTGTGTAAAGAAAAAGTTTTAATGTAATTTAAATCATCTTTTCCTATATGATATCCATATTTTCCAGTATTATTGTTATATACTAAGAATTTATCAATAAATATATCTTTGGAAAGAGCTACATATGTGCCTCCCTTAACTTCTACAACAATGTTTTTTGCTCTATTTGGAGTGAAATACCCCATTTTTGGAATTCTTCCCTGTATTTCTACAATTCCTTGAATTAAGCGCCTTACATATGCAGAATCCATAGAAATTTCTTCTTGATTTTCGTAATCAAAAACAGTTTGTTTTTTATTATCAACCATATATTTAATTTTCTTCTTTATTAACTTCGGTAAAATAACCCAACCAATCACAGATATCTTTTACTTCTGCTGCAACTTTAATATCTTTAAATTTTTCTGCTGCTTTTTTAAATCGAGATATTTGTAATTTATCTGCAGAATATGGATAAGTTGTTTTTGTTATTAACTTACCATCAACAAATGTATATTCACAATCATCTCCATCTAATATTATTCCCATAGTGCCAGTAAAGAAAACAGATTTTGTAGAATCATACTTTACATATTTTTTATCCGTAATATCCCAACATACTAAAGGACTATAGGGGTATACAACCTCTGGGAATCCATCTATAAAATCCTGTACATCTTCTAACCCGAACAAGTTAAAAATTTCAGTGAGAATTTTATAGCACTTTTCATTATACAATAATACTCCTCCAAAAAACCAAAAGTCCAAATTAGTTTCAGATTCAAAGGTTGTTTGATATCCGTAAGCGCTTAATTTATACTTACCATGAGCATTTATGTTGTCCATTACATATTTTCCATCTACAAAAATTAATTTTGTTGCTGGACGAATAGTTGGAGTAACATAATCTGTGCAAACAAAAGTAGCTCCTCTATTATTTTGGCCAGTTATAGCTTTTGCAGCAGGTAAATATTCATCATAATCTTCAAATTCTCGACGAGCATATGTATTATAAGTTTGAATTATTGCAGATTGATGTCTTGTACTTCTATCATATGCAGTATGAGATTTTATTTCTCCATTTTTAATATGATAAAGGCGATTACCTTTTAATGTGCGTATCAATCCATCCCCATAACGAGTGGTTTCTAAAAAATCTTGAATTGATGAAAACCATATACCTCTATCTTCTATAGAAATATAAATAGGTCGTTCTTCACTTATATCCTTAGAGTAAGAATACTGTAAAGATTCTCCCTTAAACATATAAATGTCTGGAGAATTTGGGGTTTTTCTATAGTCAGCAATTACAAATACCCCGGCTCCCTCATATTCTGCTAAAACATCGAATCCATTATAGTAAATAATATAAGCCATAATTTGACTATCTGTATATGTATCTGGTGTATTAGATAAATATTTTTTAGCTAATTCTTTATGGTTTAATAATGTACCATTATGTAGTAATACAAATTCTGGTTTCCCAGTATCTCTGTTTTTTATTACCACGGGTTGAGCAGTGTCTGCATTAATGGCTCCTACAGAAGCTTTTCTGCAATGCCCTAATGCAATTTTGGCAGTGGTTGTATTTTTAAGTAACTCACTGTCTGGAAAAAAGTCAGAAAAGTATTTTTTAGGGCCTACTCCATATTCAAATTGCCTATCAATAAAAATTCCTGTAGAGTCGCCCCCACGAGAATCGTTTACACAACCTAGAGTAAGAAAACTTTTCTTATCTAGGTGTCTTTCTATGCCTACGTATCCAAATATTCCACAATTTAGAACATTTAAATTAGGTTTTTTTATTAATAGAATTATATAGTGTATTAATAAAGATATAAGAATTATATTTAACATTTACTTTTTTATTTTTTAATTAATAATTCAAAGAAAAAGACTATCTGTAAATAAAATAGTAGTTATACTAATTCAATACCATACTTTGTAATTAATCTTTTTGCTGATATTTTGTTACCATTGTTAATACTATTTAATATTGATCCTTGTGAAGGTAAATATGAATCAATATTAAAGTTTTCTAAATTTCCTTCTGAAGAAGCCTGTTCCAGACAAGTATTAAAATAATTAATTGCTTGTAATGTTTGATTAAACATCCAATTAATAAGTTCATCTGTTTTTATGAAATAACCAGAAAGAACCCTATATTCTAATCCATAATCTGTTAATCTAAAACAACCAGCTTTGCCATATAGGGAACGTCTTCTAGTATCAGCATCAATTAATACTGAAGGAACTCCCAGATATAAATCTAATACTTTTATAAGACTTAAAGACGTTTGTAGCGTTGGGTTTTTATATCCACAATGAATGTGGCAGCCTGTACTCCGGAGATTTGTTTTAGTTCCTTCTGGTGCCATATTTTGGCCCAAGGTGTATACATTATAATCTGGATCGCATCCGAACTGAGTGGCTTCATCACTACAAAGTTGATCATTTGGCACCATTTCAGAAGCACTACACTTTATGTCATAATCTGGATTTACGATTTTAACAAAATCCCTGATATAATCCTTCATTCGGTTTATGTGCTGAAGAAATTCTAATGCTACAACAGGGCGATTAGAATTAACAACAACTGGAGGAATATTAAATTCCCCAAGGATGTTATCTGTTTGTAAACCAAAACCTTCTGGAAATCCTTCTGGAACAAATGCATCTTTTTTATGTCCAGGAATTAATCCAATAGAGGATACAACTGTTTTTGTTTTATTATTAAAAATAAATAATTCTGGATCAGATCCAATTGTAACATGATCTATATAATTAACATTAACCATTTTTATTTAATTTAGATAAAATTATTGAATTAAGATATTTAACGAATGGACTATAATTGTCCATCATTTCCGGATGCCCTTGTATTCCAAGAGAATTTGTTTTTGGAAAATAGATTACTTCTACTTCTTTGTAATAGTCTTTCCAGGATATTCCTCCCCCATAATAATGAGCAGATAGTTTAGGATAAGAACCCGCTAAAATATCATACTCATCTTTGTTTATGTTATAGGGATACACCATTTGATGGTGTAAAGAAGTAGTATCAAAAATAGTCGGCTCTTCTCCATAGACAATAACCTTATGGGTTTTACCAATTGCGTGATGGGTTACATCTTGTACTAGTTTACAACCATTTAACATACCCAAGAGCTGATTTCCGCGGCAGATTCCGACTCTTAAAACATTAGGCACTTCTAGAGATTTCTTATACTCTTGTATTTCAAATAAATCCCGTTCCATATTAAAATATGTTGTAGGATGAGCTTCTTCCCCATACAGTTTTGGATTCACATCTGCTCCTCCTGTAAATAGTATAATATCTGCAGAAGCCATATTATTAACTAGTACATAATCCTGAATGAATCTTGCATATCCTGTAGAAGGTCCAACAACATATACTTTTAATTTATTTTTGTTCACCAAATAATGTTTTATAATTAATATTATGATAATTTTCTACACGACTACTAATGTCTGCATCTTCCATTGCCAACTTCCCATCTTTTAAAAATAAATTGTTGGGGGTATTTGTTTTATACAAAGATCCTCCTGCATAAAAAGTAAAATCTCCTCCAGGATTATTAAAGAAATTATTCACTGGGTTACGATCGTTTGCTGGGATTTTAAGTTTATTTTTTAACTTTAACTTTGTATAAATTGGAATAGGCTTAGTTGGATGAGAAATTAATCCGTGTGGCTGAGCGCAATCCCTATATAAAGATGTTTGCACTAAAAGATGTGTATACAAAAGAGTCAACTTTGGGAAATAATTTCTTTTTTTTAACTCTATTGCCTCTTTTAAACAAATATTAAAAGGACCTTCCCATAAGAATCTTACTAAAGTTAATAGTAATTTATTACCTAGAAGATTAGTACTAGTGATTAAATTAATGTAAAAACATTTTTCTTCGTATTCTAATGTATAAGAAAAGTTTATCCATTGTTTAATCTCGTCAAGGAAACTAATAACTTCTTCTTTGTTTAATAAACATAAATTACAAAGAGCGGTATTACTTTTAGGGTCAGTGTTAACAAATATATTAAATTCTATACTTTTTGAAGATTCTGTTTCTATAGCATTTTTTACTTTAGTATCTGAAAAAAATGTACCAAAACAATTAGTTTGTAAAGGAACAGTCCATTCCGTTGAATCTAAGAATTTATATTTGTATACAGTATAAAAATTTCTAGTCTGATCAAAATTCATCTACGATTTCTTGTAATTTATTGATATATTTTTCTGTAGTAATAGTTGCCAAGGCAGGCCCAGAATTTGTCTCCAAAATAATAAATTTAGGTTCACGTTGTTTATTCACCTTAATGTCAATTGCGGAGATATCAAGACCAACTGATTGCATAGCTTTTACACACTCAGCAACAATTGCATCCCAATTTGATGGTTTATCAAATAATTCATTCTCTTCAAGAATCCATACAGAATTACTGTCGTGACGATGCCATCTTTCTTGTGCATCATCTCTAAGCATTTTACGACATGTATAGAAACAACCATCTTTTGTGACATGGAGTCGATATTCTTTTACATAATTGTAAAATTTCTCAATAATGTAATTAGAAAGATTGTTGTGTTCATTTTGAAAAGTTCTTAATTGATCACCGTCTTCAATATAGAAAATACCATTTCCTTTACTGGAATTTTTGTGTTTAATGATGGCTGGGAAATGATCCCAATCTATGACATTATTTTCTTCAAAGACTTCATTCAAAGGTTTCCATTCTGCAGTAATTATTCCAGCAGCATCAAACATTTGTTTCATGGTAATTTTGTTACCACTATTATGACACGCTTCAACTGTATTGATTTCAACGATTTCTTTACCTCTACGAACTCCTTCTGGAAAGATTTGATCAGTTGAGGTATTACTACCCAAACGCAGTACTGTTCTTTTTCTAGTAACTACTTTACCTCTAAGGGCAGCAGCAGTATCATTTTTACTTCTAATTTGTACGAACATATTTTTTTAATTTTAAATTATTTCCAATTACCAGATTCTACAACACTCATAAATCTATCTTTATGGTTATTCTTCATAGTATAGATTGTTACTTCTATAGCTTCTGTCCATTCTTTCTTATCCACCATGATTTCACTTTTTTGATAAAGACTTGGATATCCTTCATACGTATTAAGACAATTTAAAATGTCTTCATCGGTAACAGCATATACTTCTAATGTAATGGGATGACTTTCTTCATCTGCGATTAATGCTGGATATGCCCCTAAATTATACATTTGAAAAGGTATGTCTGTCCTAAATTCTCCAATAAAAGGACTGTTCGCTAACATCCAATTTGCGTGTTGACCCTTTTTAAGGGTTCCATAAACTCCAATATACATAATTATTCTTTTATAAAATGATAATAATCTAATCCAACTAAATCAAAGATTTGTGCTATTGTAATATCTGTATATGTACTACGGAATAAATACTTCTCCATATGCTCCACAGTAGAAATACTTAGTGCCCCCCCATAAATGCTATATCCCATATATAATACGGGTTTTTGGATATTCCCACATACATATACTATAATCTTAAACCTGTTTCCATAGGGAACCTCGTGCAATTCTAAAAAGATTTTAGCAAATTCTGACAATGTAATTTCAGGAAATTTTGCCTTAGTTAGAAAATACAAGTCCAAGAAACTTCTGTTTCTTCCACTTCTACATTGTAATTCCCCATCATTGTAAAATGTTGAAGGTGCCCCTATGTTTATATAATTAAGAATATATTCTATAGGATCAGTAATTTCTTCACTTCCTTTATAAGGAACTAATCTAGATAAGTCATCCTCAATTTCTTTAGGAATTACATATAATTGTTTTTCTTCCATAATTAATATATTATAGTAATAATTTCCCTTCTTTTTTTACCAGATAATGAGATTATATCTAAAAAAGATATATTATCAACACCATATTTTTCAGTATCCCGGTCATTAGTCATAAGAGAATCTTGGTCATAAAAGAAACTATAGTCTTCTAATTCATAACCTTTTTCCGAAAAATTAGTAAATACTACTTTTTCAATATTGGGACAAAATAAGGCACTTATGCCCGTATTACCATAATCTTCACATAAATTAATAAGAATTTTTGCAACGTCCTCTAATGTAACATCATTGAATTTGGCTTTTGTAAGATAGTATAAATCAAAAAAGCTTCTGTTACAATCTCTGGAACATTGTATTGTGCCATTTCTAAACTTTGTTTCAGGTCTTCCTAAGTCAAAATATAGTTTTAAATACTCTTCTGGAGTTAAACAATCCTCTGACCCTTTAAAGGGTCTTAGATTTGCTAATTCGTTGTAAATGTCGAGTTCTTCATCCATTTTTAAAAATCTATAAGGGTTTATAAAAAGGGGAAGAGATTATCTTCCCCAAAAATTATTTAATTGGTTAAATTATTTTGAATAAATACAAATATTTTCTTACCCAAATCCTTTGTGGGAATAGTTGGATAATTATAAAATTCAGTTTTAGCTGCAGGATAATCTTCTCGTAATGTTCTTACAATTGGATATATCTCCTGTAGTCTATTAAGTTGAGAAAAATGATTTGTTGATAGATTTTTGAATTCTGGATATTTAGTACCCAGAGTTTTAAATGTACTTACTTTACTCATGATTTGTTATTAATAAGTTAATTGTTTTATTTACTGTATTTCTTCCATACATTTTACATAGATCGCTTACATCTTTTGCTTTAAGTTCTATAGGTAAATGTAATTGGGTTAAACCATATTTTTCTGACATTTTAGCACCAAGATGTTCACCCCAGTTTTCTTTTTTGTCAAAGTCATTATCATATAGGATATATACGTTTGTAAACCTGTTTTTAAGCTCTTCTACGACGTGTTCTTTAGGCAAATATGATTCTGCCTGAAGACTACAAGCAGGAATGCTGGCATTCTCCCAAATGCATAGAGCGTCCTTTCTAGAAGAGGTAATGATAAGAGTTTCTCCAGATTCAGGTAATTGTTGCCATAAATCCCACACAGATGAATCATGTTTATTTACCCACTTGCGTTTTTGACTAAATGGTTGATATGTTTTTAAACTTTCTACATCATCCTTAAATTCTACATACACATAAGCATACTTTTCAGCAGCAAATGTATAAGTCTGATCAGTGTCAATGTTATGAATAATTGTATGAGATATAGGATATACATTACCAAATTGTAACCAAGGTAACGATATCCCATAGGATTCCCAATAAGCAATATCATAATCTTTCCAGTCCCTAGTTTTACATTTGAGTTCAGTGTTACTATTATAACTTATTTTTCCCTTTGTTCTGTGTGGGACTATAAATGAACCATTCTGTGTATATCCAGGAGACATGTCTTGATAAATCTTCTCTAATAACTCATTAAAAGAAAGCTGGAAGTACTTCATGAGTAAATCAAAAGTACCTCCAGCTTCTTGTGTTGAGAAATCTTTAAAGTGCAATTTTATTCCATCAGTGGTGTTAATACCAAATGATGGATTATTATCAACTCTTAAAGGAGAATTTATAAGACATGGTATTTCATTGATACCTAAATAGAAATTAAGAATGTCTATTTCGGGAATAGTTAATACTTTGTCTACATGTGATTCGTTTCTCCCTTGTGCAAACATTTATTACTTATTTACCTGCGCCAAACCAATCTTCAACATTAGCCGGTGCTGGAGGAGTTGTGGGGGTATTACTAAATACAGTAGCCGCTACAGTATATTCCTGTAAAGGAGCGCTGGAGAATACAGTTTTAGGGTATGCTCCTGCTGCTTGAGATTTAGTAATTTCAGAATCAAGTGCAGAGTTGTTACGAGCATTTCCACGAAGGAATTTACGGGTAAATACATCTTGATACTCTTTGCCATCATCTGTTGATTTTACCCCAAACACTACTTTGATTGTATTATCCTTTTGTAAAGCAAGTAGATCAACTAATTCTTTAACATTTCCAGAGAAATATTTTTGAATGTCTTCTAATTGAGCTTCTGCTGTAGCTAAATCTTCAACTTGATGTTCTTTACCATTAGCATCTTTCCAACTTCTAGTTTGAATTCCTAAGAAGGTTTTTAAAAAGTGGGTTAGATTTTCTTCACCATCCATTGCAGGACGATAAGGCGCTAAATACCATTGCATATTATCGGGAAGTTCACCCTTTTTAGCAAGGGCCTCTTCAATATATGCAAATTCACCATATTTGTTAACTACTTGAATTTTACCAGTTGAACTGATACGAAGAGCTTTCTTTAAAAAGAAACTTACTTTACTAATTGCTTCAATTCCATTGTTTTTTTCAGGAACTGTTTTAAGGATACAGTCTATTCTAATTTGGTCTTTACCTTCTGGATCTTTACCGATGTATTCGGGGTCTTTATCAGGAGCAGAACCATAAATTTGTTCTATTTGTGTTTTTGTAGGATTGATTGCAATTACATTACAAACTCCTACTCCGATATATTTCTTATATCCAACTTGTTCTACGGTAGTATCTTGGCCACTACCCCAGGCCATCATCGCAACTTTACTCATCTTTTTTTCTTTTAAATTATTCTTCATAATAGGAATTCATAGCATTTATTACAATGCTGAGATCATTAGGAATCTTTAAATCAAACATTCCTTCGGGTGATTTAGCAGGTATTTCTACAGAATCAAGCATTACTTTTTGAGTAAAGAATTGATATGCAGCTTCTCCATTTTTTTCAAATGTAGGTTTACAATATAGACAAATTGGGACTACTTCAATAGGATTGTAGTGATCTTCAACCATTTTACCTACTAGTTTAACCTTTTTACCAACGATTGCTTTATCATTTAAAACATCATCATCGTGCATCATAAGAATTACTATCAAATCTTCTCTTGAATTTTCAGCAGCTTCTATAATTGCTTGAAAATGTTGTGCAAACTCTGTGAATTTACCATAACCCACATCTTTAGCTCTTCTCATAAATTCCTTCTCCATGATAAATCGAGAATCGTCAATTATGAGTTGTTTAACATTAGGCATATTATTTACAACACCTATAAAGTTTACTATTTTATCCCAATCTGAAATTGAGACAATATTCTTTTTTTCTGCAGAATACATAGCCCTCGAACCCCTAAAAGGTAAATCCTTTTTTAATACATTGATAATCAATGTCTCATCGGGGTTTAAGTTTTTGACACTTCTGCTTTTACCAGATCCAGTTGGACCTAATACAATTAAAATTCTACCCATTTATTATTTTTTATGGCGACATGCCTTCATAAATACTTTATTATTTTTAACTCTATCTACTAATACTTCGGCTTTACTAAGCTCTACAGTATCGGTAGGTAAAGGTAATTCAAAGAAATAATTAACACCACCATCAAAGAATAAGGGGCATAGTGTGCCTCCTCCTCCTTCTCTACCAGCTATTATTTCTAGAAATCTAATGTTATCTTTCCAGTGGGTTATATTATATCCCATATATTCAGGAATTTCGTGCCTATAAGGGGCAAATAATCCTAATATGAGGTCCCCATCCCTTGATATTACTTTGGCATCACCAAAACCATCTAAAGTGGGTCTCAATTTATTAAGTTTTTTATTCTCATTAGATTCCTGCATTGCTGCTTGTTGGATTACTGCTACAGGAATATACTTAAATTTATTTCTCATTTTGATAAAATACTTTGCTGATAATTCTATCATTGCATCACGAGTAGTCATTCCTTTTTCTGGAGTTAGTAGAGCCATATGATCTACTATGACCATTACATATTCATCAGGATCATCTGGTTCATAATAATCATCAATTTCGTGTTTCTTTACTTCTCCAGTGTTATTATCAGTAAAATCAACTCTTTTTTTATGCTGAGTGCCATGTGTGCTAGCATAATCTCTTACAAAATTGTAAATTCCAAAAGGGTTGCGAATTTGGTCGATAAAAACAACATTTTTTTCAAAAAATTCAAAGAAATCTTGATATTCATCTGTCCCAAGTATCTCTAAAATTTGTTGTGGAAGTGGTTTGTCCGCTTTAGTACTTCTAAGATCTTTTGGGTCTATTCGTATTTTACCTTTACTCATTCTGAATAGAATGTGACAAAGCATTTGTTGATACTTTTGCTCTTTTGACATTTCCAGGCTAAAATAAAACACTTTAATTCTTACTTGTTCCTTATGTCTATATGCATACATTAATGTTTGATACATAAATAGGAAATCTGTAATCTGTGTCTTACCAACTTTTGTTGAGGCAGTTATTTGGTAATAAGTTTTTTGTTCTACTCCAGGAAAGTCTTTTTCAAATCGAGGTAATCCAAAAGGAATACAATTAATTTGACCACTTTCTATTCTTTCTTTTCTTGATATTAAATTATTAACAACTCTATCAAATAACTCAGACATAATTATTTTAAATTAGTAGTCCAGTCATTATTCATAGGTTGTATCTCGTCTTTACTGTAATTTTCAATGTATGTTAATAGCGCTGAATCCTGTGAGCCGTCTATTTTATCTTTCCAGATAAAATATTTTAATAGTTGCATATAAGGACTATTTGAATCTCTAAAAGATTCTACATAGTGCCTTGTTGCATCTATAACTTGTTCATTTGGTATATCTCCATATCTTTTAAAAAAGATTTGTAACTTCCTTATTATTTCAGGTGTATTTCCTCTCCAATAATAATTGGTGCCATCTTTTTTTCCTTTAGGAAATAATTCTTGCATTGCTTTTGCAAGCCCTTCTAAACTGTCTACAGGGGCTACAGCATCATCAGAATCTAATAATATATCTCTTATAAGTCCATTGCCTTTATCCATCATAAAATGCCCTTGTCTTTCTATTTTATTGGTTTCAGTGTTAAATCTTAGACGTTCTCCAATAAATCCTCTTTCAGAAAGGGATCTTTTATCCACACTATTTATGTCTATTCTAAGATACATTGGTAGAAGATATAAAAATTCTGCTACAGTAAGTTCTTTTTGTTGTATTAAGACATCATTTATAGTTATGGTCATGTTTAAACTTCTTCAGCAGATTGTTCTAAAAGAAAATATAATTTATTAGCTATTTTAATTCTTTCCTTTTTTGGTCGAGTCATAATATCTCCAATAAACTTAACTTTAGCTACACTTGTTAATTCTTCTTCGGTTAAACTTAATATTCTAACACAAGTTGTTAATTTTTCTTCTGCAGAGGCAGAATTGTAACCATCTGCTATAATTTTAGCAACTTTTGTACCCAATTTTATAATTGCATACGGTTTAATGTAATCAGTTCTAATCTCAACACCACTAGGATCATTATTTCTATCATCCATAATCATCAGTTTATATTAAATTAATATTATCAACATTGTCTATAGTACGAATATGTTCTATACTTATTTCTTTTAGTACATTATCTAAGTAAACTTCATCTCTTGTTCCTTTAAAGTAAAATAGATATATTATAGGATTTTTTGATCTCATAATTCTACCACTTTTTTGAATAAAAGAGCCAGTTTCTCCATCTAATTGTACTATTACCCCAATTTCAACATTATTTAAATTTTCACCCTCTTTTAGCATATTTACAACAAACAAATTATTAATAAGCCCTTCATTAAACATTTCTATTTTACCAATGTCGTAATGATCTGAACATATTAAATTTTTATCTTCTGATAAGATTCTTGCTTGTTTTATACTGCCACAAAAGCATATAAATCTTTTATTTTGAAACTTTGTAAGTAATTTTTGAACATAAGATGTTTTTATATCCGCTAAATATCTTTTTCTCTCGGTTCCTGTGAGCAACCATTTATTTTTAGCCATAATAGTTCTTGTCATAAAATATTTATTTTTATAATAAGAGTATTGGCTAGTAATGTATTGTTCTTTTTGACTTTGAGTACACCTTATAATCAGGTATAAATCAGGATAATCTTTCTTATTAGTTATATACTTGAATCTATCCTTAAATTCACAATATATTTTTTCTTGTTTTTGCTTGTTTCCTCGTGAGAATTCAATAAGTTCTGTTATGACATTATTTAATTCTAAAGGAATAAGATAAAACGTAGGAGTTGGTATTATTTCAGCTTCTATTGCATCGGCCAAAGGAATTTTATATTTATAAAAAACACCTGTGACATCCTCAATCTTTTGTATTTGATCGTTTTTTATAGTTGCGGATAATAGGATTAAATTATTGTATCTTATGGAAGATAAATAATCTAACCGTATATCTGAAGATACATGATGTCCTTCATCTAAACAAATCATGTCTACACTTGTATTAGCATACTTTTTTAAAGAAGCGTAACAAAAGAATGTAACTGTTTTTAATAATTCTTCTTTGCCATGCTTTTTGTATTCGTTAATCCAATTTTGAACATGACTTCTTTCTGCAACTATTATATATACGGATTTGGGTTTGTGGTATTCTTGTATTCTTATAAAACTTAATGACTTACCAAGTCCAGTCCCATGTTTAAGTAATAATCTATTGTTTGTTTTACTAAGTTCTACTGCTTCATCTTGTACATTGTCTTTAGTTAGTTTTTTACTCATTAATTATTATTAAAGTAATAAGAGAGTCTTACATAAACATGTTTTTATTTAATAAGACTCTCTTTAATTTCATCCCAACAAAGGTTTAGCCTGTTCAATCAAGTCTTTAAAATTCTTTAAGAATTTATCTCTTAATTCTGCAGTTTTAAATGCTAAAAATATTGAAAAACGCGCGGCTGTAAATCCTTGGATATCATTTCCTTTAAAAGCTATGGCATATTTATATTCTGAGGTATTCCAATCAGGTTCCCAATCACCATTATAAGCCTTTTTAAGCTGAGATAATTGTGCTAGTGCGATAGATGCTTGGGCTTGTTCCCTAGTTGTAAATACTGTTGCAGAATTTTTACAGGGTATTAACTGTTCATTTTCAACCTTTTTAACGTCTCCAGACGAGTCAACATAATATCCATGAATATATTTTAAATCTTCCCATTTAGTAGGAAGTTTATCTTCTTTAGGAATCTTTTTAAATACAATATTAGTAAATGTAGATTTACTTTCATCAATTACATATCCTTCTGGAGGAGTAATTGTCAATTCTTTTGTTTCTGTTATTCTACCCATTTTAATCTATTTATTTAATTTATAGTCTCTAATTTGTTTTTGTAGATTAGATTCAAATATCTCTAATTGAGATAATTCTTTTTGAATCCTTGGCTTTTTGGGTAAGTTGTTATCAACGTGTCTAATTGCTAATAACACTTTAGCTAATCGAGGTTCTGTACTACTTACTAATTTGTAAGTTATACCTAAATGTTTTCTTTTGATGCTCATTGGATTTATAGGTTATCCTCGGCATTAAACCAATTTGGTAAATCCATTTCTCCGTGTATATCGAAACCTATTCCTGCATTATTTTCAACTCTTATACCCGCAGCTTGTTGAACAAGTCGTTCAGCGTCTATATCACGCAAACCTCTTTCTCGTCTATTAAGTTCTTCTAAATCAATTAGATTCTGGGCTATTCGTTGATTTACATTTCTAAGTATCGGACCCGCTGGATCTAAATCTGGCATGAAATCATTTGGGCTATAAGCTCTAGGTCTTTTTGGAGAATTTCTTTTTGATACACAAGTATATAACTCTGGATTAGTCCAACTATTTGATTTGATATCATAGTCTTTATTTATTCTATCTACTAGAATAAATATGTATTCTTTTGGAATTTCTTCATTACTTAAACCCAAAGCTTCTGCACTTTTTATATCTAAACAGTTGCATTGGGTTCCAGTAATATTATCTTGTAGTATATCCCCTGGCTCAAAACCGGGGTATTTATACTCTTTTAAATTTATTTCTTTTATGTTGAACATAATAGGGTTTTAATTACAATATTTCACACACTGCTTTCATAGGCTGGGGAACCAACACAATTGCAAGTTTTTGATGCACTCCAGATTTTAAAACTGTATCTGCAGCAAGTTTAGCACAATCTACAAAATTATGTAGTGTAAGATTTGTGCCAACTTCTTCAATAGGAATTTGCGCAATAAATTGTCCTTCTTTAAGACGATTTATAGCTATATCCCGGCCTTGTTTTTTACAGAATTGATCATTTTTGCTACACCTTGAGGCAGCAATATCAAGAGTTTTATCACCTACAACTCCAACAATAGTAACTCTGGGTACTCTATTACTTGCAGAACCTTTGGTGTGATATATATACGGAAAGTTGTTAAAATTATTATTCATATCTATTGTATTAAAAAATTAATTAAAATGGTAATCCTAAATCAGTGCCGTCTCCAAAAGGATCGACTATTTGTTCTTCTTTTATAACCGACACAATATTTAAAGATTTGTAAAATTCATTATATTTATTCAGAACATTATCAATTATACCTCTTCTTACAGTGTCTGTACTAGTTTGAGAAATTGGAGGTAATGGAAGGATATAATTCATACAATATCTTGTAAGAAATTTTACAGCTTCTATATCATCTCTAGTAGGGCCATAGTCATAACTAAAAACTATTCCGTTTGGCAATCCGTTTATTGTAACATGATTTTTAAATTCTTCATAAGAATGAAGTATTATTAAGTCTATATCTGTACCAATAGGACTAGCGTTTAACCATTTTGAAATAGATATTGTTTTAATATCACTTAATCCTATCAACATTTTATTCATCATTTACAGATTTTAGTTAAATCAAATTCAACTAATATAATACACATGTTACTATTATTTGTGCTTTTATAGGGCATCTTAGAACGAACTTCCTTAATAAATGGAGAAAGAGCTGTGATAACATCTTGCACCTTTGAATCGTGTATATCCATAACACAAAGTGAGCGCATATTAACAAGTTTAATTGCCTCAGAAAGAAACATTTTTATATGCTGATCATTGTACCTTTTGTGAAAAACTGCAGCAGCCCAACCAATTGTAAATACTTGACAGTTATTAAAAGGAGCACAAACAGTACCCCAATTATATCCAATTTCTTTATATTTTATAATGTGGGCTTGATCTACAGTGGTAGTTATTTCTAATGTCATATCATCCATTGTTTTAAATTATATTTGTTTTCATTGTTATACTGGATACCCTACTGTTAGTGGTGTTTCTTCTACATCTTCTGAGTTATTCACATCTTCTATTTGAGTAAAAGAATTGTTTGATTCAGTTGAAGAATAGTTTTCTTTGCTGCAATTTATCTTTTTTTCAGTCCAATTATTTAACATATCTATGAACATATTCTTAAATTTTTAAAATTTATTATCCAATATGACTTTTCTTAAAAAAGCCATTCTACAAAGTTTATCCTTTGCTAAAAACCAAGGATATTTACCACATTTTAAATCCTTCAAATTTATTGTATTTCTAAATCTGGGATTATAACGAGCCAATTCAATTTCTGAGTCTATAAGGGATTTATACCATTGTTTAAAGACTCTTTCCCTAATGCTATCAACTTTATTTATAGAAACATTAGGATAATTTATACGAATAACATCCCATAAATATACTTTTAATTCTTGAGCAATTTTTGATCTACTGTTGTTGTATTTTTTATACACAAGTTCAGCATATTTAACTGCTAATTTCTTGTTATTTCTTTTGTATGTATATATCCAAATATACGGAATAGCAGGAATAAGAAGCAATACTATAGTAAATACTATATAAAATAAGATAAAGTCATTAAATGTTACCATAATAAATTAGTCTAAATTGTTTATTTATTTAAATCTGAAATGAGTTGGGATTTGAATTTTCATATTACTCTTCAATTATTTTAGTAAGTGGTGAACCGTCTTCAAATAAAAAAGCCTTTAAAAATTCAGAAACGTCAATTGATGAAAAAGATAAAGGTGTAATAATTGCTTTATCTTGGATACTAAGTGATGAAATTCTTAAAAAGTGTTTTTTAGAATTAACCTTTGTAAAAATAGTCCCCTTTCTGAAATGTTCATACAAATCTTCAATTGTAAGAGATGCTGTTTTGGGTTCTGGTTTGATTCGGTATTTTAGGCCAGTTCCAAATTGAGGGTCTTTAGTGTCTTTCCAATCCGATGGTGACACCGAAATGCTATATTGAATTGTTTTACCCTCTATAAATGCATTTAAAAGAGGTAATAGTTCTTGAGCGGTTTTTACTGTCATAATTAATCTAAATTTTAAGTGTTTATATTTCTTTTAAAGGTATAAATAAATCTGACCCATCTTCATCATCTTGTAAATGATTGATTTCTTCATCGAATGTAAAACCAAATTTAAGTCGTTTATATATAAATACAGTTCCAGTCCATAGGGCTTTATCAGCATTTCTGCATTTACCTAAATAAGTCTTCCCAACTTCAAGTTGTTCTTTCTTTAATATTCCTTTAGAATATAGTTCTTTATATAATTCATTAGGAATGGGAATTGGTAAATGTATTCTACGAATAGTTTTTTCGTCAAACTTATCTATTTCAGGATAATCCATTTGCTTTTAGTTTTCGATAATCAACTGTTTTAATTTTTACAATTATTCTACCCCCACCTCTGTTTAATAACCCATATAAAGGTTTACAAACTAAACCCTCAGCTTGGTACTCTTTGTTTTCAGCAATTGTAGATTTAAATCCTTTTATAACATAGTCTTCAGCTTGTTGTAAGGTTACATGGCCTATTAGCGGAACAACATCAATTCTTAATTGTTCTGCAATTGTTTTACAATCATTGTATTGTAACCACCAATTACCGATTTTAACATCAAATAATATGAAATTTACATCATCTTTGATATAATTTCCACCACTTTGAATCTTTTTACCATATCCCTCACCATAAAGGATAACATTTGTGGGAATAATATTTCCAAGTTCATCAAATTTATCAGGAAACACTTCTTTTAATGCTTCAACAGTAAATAAAGATTCTAATTTGGCTAATAAGTGTTTTGGTATATTTGCATTTTCAGTTTTGCCCTCAAATGTTATATTATTTCCATCAAAACCGATTTTAATATTTGTACCATCAATTTTTTCAGTGCATTCCCAAATCAGATCCTTTAAATAATAAAATTCAGGGAGAGAATAATCTCCCAAAATGATATTTTTAGTTTCTGGATCTCTTTTGTATAAAGTATTAATCTTTGTATAAGTTTGCATAATTAACCATTTAATATTTGTGATATTAACATATCCTTAGCATCTTCTAATAGAATAGGATAGCCATTTAGTTTTTCCCAACTGATATTGAGATATCTTGAATCTTCAAGATCTATATTGTGAGTATGCCCATGAATGTTACCAATAAATCTACCAATGCGATTACCTAATAAAAGGGGCATATGAGAGATTAAGATATTATCTTCAACCATATAAGCACGAATGTCTTCAAAGTACTTGAGATAGTCTTTAGCTGGATATATATCATGATTGCCTGGAAGAAGTATTTTGTGGCCATTGCAGTATTGAATCTTTTCAACGTACTTTCTAGACATTGCAATATCACCAGCTACAAATACACGGTCTTCTGAATTGACTACAGAATTCCATCGTTCAATAATACCTTCATCCATTTCTTCAACAGTTGTGAAGGGTCTATTAGCAAATGCAATGATATTAAAGTGACCAAAATGAGGATCAGAAATGATGTATCTTTTAGCCATCTTAATATTTGCGGATGTTTAATAAGTGCCTAGGGGTAAGAGCTATCATGAGGATTTCCATTTTACTTTTATTAGTACTGTCATATTTAGATTGAAGCACTATTCTTTCGGTAAACGGAGCAAATGTAGAGATTATGGACTCAGTTAATTCTTGGTTAACATCCATTAGTATAATTCGTTTGTTACAGTTTTCTTGATAGTACCGTACAAGTTGTTTTATAATTGGCGCTAATTTTGCGGGTTTAATAAATGTTATGGCATCACTAATATAAGCTAATGAGCATACCTGACAATTTGCTGTAGGACTACCATAAATGGTTAATCTAAACCATGTAGGTCTAGTTATGTATTTCTCAAAAATATGAATTCTTGTTGCACCATCAATTCCATATTCTGTTTCAAAATATTTACTTTCTTTTCTATACATATAGGTTTATATTAATAATTTCATTTAATCTATATAAATAAACTACTAATACCACTAATCAAATTGATTAATAGTACTAGTAGTTTCTATGTTATGGCTATTCATGCGTTTCCAAGCACATAAACCTATTATAAATAACTTCCCTTGGCGGAATCTAGTACTTCTAAGTAATTAGTTTCTCTATACTGTACTAGTATTTGCATTCGGTGAATAGCCTATGAGTTTAATCTTCTTCATCTTCGTCCCAGTTTTGACATTTAGTAATATCAAATGTTTTTTCAAACCCTTTTCCATCTTGTAGACACAACTCAAGTTGTGATGAATAGTATCCATTGTTTGATGCATATCCAGGAATTCTTACAGGAAAATTATTCAATGGCTTGAGAGCAATCCCATATCCTTCAATTCGTTCAAAGAAATCATCTTTGTCTAAATTAAATTCCATTCCTTTAAAATCTTCTAGGGTTAAATCTGCAAAGGATAAATAATGGGACTCGCAACAATCTTGTTCATGTTCAGAAAATAATTTGATGCCGTTATCAAATTCAATATATTCTGAATCAATTTTAATTACACTTGTATTCATATATTAATTAATTAAATTTAAAAGCAAATTCTACTTTGTTTCGCAACACAGTAGAATTTTAGAATCTGTTAAAGGATTTAACTTACATAAACATACGAAAAGGAGTGCGGATAGGCCATCCTTGCAAAATGTTGTTGTAATTTTTCATCCTTAGTTAACACATCCCACGATTTGTTGCCATTCCACTTTGCACGATACCATTCTGGTATTTGTGAATGAGGGGAACTTAGAAAATCTACAGTTTCTTCAGAGATTGTAGTTTTTCTGGAAGCAACACCAGGAAGTCTTACAAGATGGGGTTTTTGATACCTCTTTGTAAGTGTTTTGCCATTTACTTCTCTTTCTTCTGTAACATCAATTGTTACTTCTTGTCTCATTTGAGACAACCTAGCCTCTGTATGCACAGTCAGTAGGATTTCTGCATTGTTCATCATATTTAGCACCTTCATACCTTATAACCGCTGTTATAAGAGCTAAGGTCAAAGCTGAGTACTATTAGTATTGTATGTGCAGAATTTTCACATCTTTCCTGATCACCTTACTCAAGGGTGACAATACCGATTACCTTTCAGTTTAGTACCTACCGTATTATTACGCCGTCGGTTAGAGATTTATGTCGTAATGACCCATCTAATAACCATGTTTATCTTTACCTGTACTAACCTTTAATTGCTTAAAGGAATCATCTTTTGTTAGGGATCAATTTCTAGCCCTTTAATAAATTATTCATTCCCAAACGTTTTCCCAGTCTACTTTTATAATAGTGCGGAATGAGGTCTTGTGATTTCAGTATAAATACTTAGATGCTAAGACTGTGACCGACAGTATTCCTAAAAGCTGCCTATTGGTGCAGAATAATCATTAATAACTCATACTTCAGGAATTTCAAATTTGATTTCAGTGAGAAAAAGAGATTGATTACATCTATAATTCTGGTAAGAACAATATTGTATTCCATTAAAATTATATTGGATTATTGCTCCTGTATAATCAAATTTAACATTTATTAATGTTGATAGATGATCAATTTTACCTCGACCATAAACCAAATCATATACTTTATCACCAACTTTCAAATCTGATAAATCAGATGCTAGTTTGGGTTCTTCTATGAGAAGGATTTGATATACTGATGCGATACTTCCGTGAAAAATTCCTGCGTCATTTACTATATTTAACCCACAATATATTATAGCCATTTTGGTTTCAGAAAATAATAATTCAACATGATTCCACGCATCCGCACAACAAGGCGTTTGAAAGACATTACATTCAAATATTCCCCATTTAGCACCATTTTTAATGGCATTTAAGTCAAAAGGTTTTGTTTTCATACTTTAATTTATTATATATCTTCTATTTCTTTTTCAACAGTTGCTTCAATATCAACTAATTTTAAATACTTCTCTTTTAGAATATATTTATAATGGTTTACTGATACTTTTTCATCTCCTTTAGAGTGAGTCCAAGTACAACTGTATTTACTAATTAACTCTTTAAGCCTTTCTAATTTTGATTTAGTTTTATCAGTATCATGTTCATACATTAGCCAAGCTTCCCAATAACAATCAGGCATACTTTCTTCATTAATATTAGGTACAATACCAATAAACAATTGTTTACCAAATAAAACTATGGATATACAAGGGTTCCATTCAAATCTATAATCAGTAGCAGTCCATTTAGTTTTCCAACCAAGTGATGTAAATTGGTATCCAAAGTATTTAATTGGAATAAATTCATTATATCCTGGTTTAGTTTTAGATTTAATTATTCTTCTTGGTAAAAAATAAGGAGTTCCATGTACTATCTTACCAAAATACCAAGTAAGTTTTAATCCTCTAAATGGGGAATTCAATACTTTTAGGAATGAATATTTGTATCTTATAGAAGATAAAATGGAATTAAGCCAATTTTTTATTCTTGTAAACATATTTTTAATTGTTATAATTTCTACCAACCCAATTTTTAATGTGGGTGTATATTTGGTCATACCACGCCTTTTGATTCTTTATAGAATGAACTAATACTGATGGAGTATCTTGTGACTTATTCATATATTCATGGATTTCTCCTGTAAGATTGGTTAATATTATAAATAACCAACAAGGGCATATACAAAATGCTAACTTATCCGCATAACAGAGTTTAGATGGGTTAATTTCATCTCTGGTTGCATAGAATCTTGAATGATACAATGTAAAATCAGACCATTTTTTAGAGTACGTACAATAAATACCACCTCTATAAGTTTCTAAATCACATATTAGAGTTTTAGAATCAAACAATTTATGCATAATTATAGCCCCTAATTCAGGATGAATCTTACCTTCTTCACCATCCATATCAAATTTACCCCAATAACCCCAATCATGAACTATAAAAGCAACCCATATTCTTATATCAAAGGAAAATCCATATAAACGTGTATAAGCAATTGCTACAAAGATTGGGTGTAAAATAAATTGATGCACCCCAAATAAGATGCTTTTAGTTCCTAGTTTCATAATTCCTCTTGTTTTTGTAATTTAATTAATAAATTTTTTCTTCTACGATTGGCTAACTTCTTAAAGCCTAATTTAGTACGACAATGCTTATGAAATTCTCCCGTTAGTTTTTGATGATTAAAATTAAATTTAAACATAGTTTAATCCTTTATATATGGGGCTATATCTAAAAATATCCAAGGCCAATCATGGTTGATTACATATGTAGAATAGCCATCTTTTTTAAGCAATGTTTTGGATTCAGCTACCCATTCATCTGATTGGGCTGTAGTACAGGGATATAGTTTAAACCAATCAGGAGTTTTAGATGCTTCTGGATGGAGTAATACTACTTCTTCAATAGTTGTATTGTGGTATTTTGTTAGCCAAAGATTTAATAAATCATTTGCTGTTACTTTTTTCTTTTTCATATATAATCATGTTGTTGATAATTAAGTAATTAAGTGGACCTGCGCGGGCTCGAACCGCGGTCTCCTATAGTTTTAATATAAAAATTATACATGCTTAGATTTTAAATAGTTCTTTTCTATGTTGTCTTTGAAAAAGTTACTTAAACTGGGGATGAAGAATTCTCCATCTTTCCACCACTTAGTTTTAAGGGCTAAGAACCATAGGAATTCTATAACTATTCTGTTCCAAAGTTAGTTATCAACTCGTCGGGATTAAGCTCAAGAAGCCATTGCATACACACGAGGTGCTGCAAAACCGAAGGAAATCATATTAGATTTGCCTTTTATTGTTTTCTCACTTTTGTTAAAGGAATGAGTCCTTTGCATGTTTTTATACCAAATCCTTTAGGATCTAATCCAATCAGGCCCGTTTTAAAACTTATTACTCAAATAGGCTATTTTAATATCTATCACAGTTATTGCGGATCTTTAAGGTAATATTAACTCCTTTAAAATGTGACTGCTTTATGTCACCTTATAACTGGCTATTCTAAATATTATCACTATTATATTGTAATAAGTTTATAATTAAAAAATCAAATTAGTCCTTACAGGGAATACACTGTACTTTAATAGTACTCAGGCTTCTACTTAAAAAGCAAGATGTATATTTACACAAACACAACTATCTGTAAATAGTTTATATTACTACATTCATATTGTTTGCTCCAATCTAATTTGATTTTATATTTTATTGTTTATGTACTACAAATCCTGTTTTAGGAGTATAATTAAGATTATTGTTTAGAAAGCCATAGTTACTGTTTTTATCCGCTTCTACTTCTGGTAATCCAGATTGTGAGAAGCCAACACATCTACTTACACATAATCCTTTATAATGTGCTGGATTAAATGCTATTAAATCACCTATTTCTGGTTCAACACCAAATATGTCAGTTCTTTTTTGTGCCATAAATTATTTTATTTGGTTAATTGTATTTAAGATTGATTGTTTATTTATGGTTAAATATCCAAATTTTTCTCCCATATACTCGTTACATGCTTTTATTTGAGCATTTTCTACTGCTAATTCAAGTGTTTGTTTACAAATTAATTTAACTTGTTTAATAAAACCTTCTTTTGACATTGCTTGAATATTAATAGTGTCCATTGTTTCTGTATAACAATCAAAATTGTTATCGAATATTTCTCCTAAATTTATTTCTTTTGGCATAATTTTGAATTTAAATAAAGTTTAATAGCTTCTTCTAAAGTAGGTGCAAAGAATTTATCATATTCTCTACTGAATCTGATAGTACTATCAGTATTATTAATGGGTTTAACATACCACCAACCACCTTGTTCAATAATTCTTACTTCTTTAAGTAATTTTTTCCCATCTTCTCGAATAACCAAAGATTTCTGTGATTTACTAGGATTCCCTTTAGAATCAACCCATTTTTTAAGTTCGTCTCCTTCTTTATAAGTCCAGTAAGAAACTACTTCAAAGGGTAATCTTCTTATACAGAGAAAATTATCTGTTATTATTTTTAAGATTTCTTGTTCTGACATAATTCTATACACTTATAAATTGTTTTTAATTTAAAAATAAATAATCTGACTCATTTCTATATTATGAAATACTAACAGATTGTATCTCCTGGTGGATAGTATTTATTTCAAAGATATTTCAGAAATCTTAGCACCGTCAACATTACTTGGTCCGGTCACAATAATTACTGTGGGTCTTTCGGGGTTTCTTAGAAATTCTGTAGAGCCAAACCCTTAGCTTTATTCTACTTCATCTAAGCTTCAACCATAATCATTTTGCTTAGCATCTCATTAGTATTGTAGTAAGGCGTGCACTGCAACGTTTACTCTATACTCCATTCTCTTGCTAAAGGAGAACAATACTTAGAATCTTTCAATTCTCATTCTTATTTAAAGTTGAGTCAATGTTTTTCAACTATATTTCAAATAATTCACAAGGATTATTTAAATAACTTTTTAAAACAATTACAAATCATTGCAAGTCCTGGCATACCACCCGTGGCTCTTACACCATTACAATAGCGAGGACAATTAGAACAATCTAAGTAACCATCCATTTTCATAAACCCAGTGAAATTAGGTTTACATTCTTGTTTGTCGTGTGGACAAATCGGGTTTGATTGTTTATAGGGTTTTGAAGTTTTCATAATATTAAATATTACATGTTAATATCCAAAAATTGGTTTAAATATTTGGTGTATGTTTTTAGCTACCCAAATCTTATCATCTTTACTTACTACAAATTTTGCCATCATATGTGGATGTTCTGTAACGAGGTAACCTTCTCTGGTTAATCGTTCAACTTTTTTCTGATTAGTCATAATTTCTATTATTAAGGTAAATATAAAAATCAGCGATTTTAATAAAGTATAAGATATAATATCTTACGCGATATTTATTACGATAAGTCATAGCATACTCCATTTTCTTAGTAACTCTAAAAAATGGAATAAGCAAGACAATTATAATGTTTTTAAATGTTCTCATATTTATTTATCTTTAAAGATTTCGTACAAATAATCTACTGGATGAGATGCTTTAGATCTGTTAAAACATACCATTCCAAATTGAGTGCTTAAATAATGTGTTTCAAGAGGTTCTCTAGTTTCACAGATTTTATTGAGAATAATCCACATTAATTCAAACCAATGAATTATAATATCCCATTCTTTACCACCATAATGCATAATATACCAAGTATCATTATCTCCTCCCCTAATGTCGAAAATATTTGTGTCTTCTGAATATATTTCAGGAAACAAAACCTTACACATTTCAAGGAGTTTATCCTTTTGTTGTTGAGTTAATTCAAGTGATTTCATAACATCTAAGTATTAATTGATTATTCGTAAACAATTGTAGTAATTACACTATTATTTCCATCCAGTACAGATAACACATTTAAATTAGCCAATATTGCTACTTGAGTAGCTGCATATTTTAAATCAAATACTCCCTTAGTAATTAATTCTACAATAGCATTTAATTGCTCAGGTGATACAGGACGTTTTAATCTATTGGTAATATACTCATCTAAAAATATATTAAGCTCTTCTAGAGTTATTTGACCCGTTGTTAGGATTTTTTTGATAATTTCTATATATGGCATATATTTATTTAAATTAATTTCAAATTAATAAAAGTCTATAACCAATCTCAAGTAGGACTGAGTGTTGGAAACTTAACTTAATGTATTTGCTCAAAAACGAATAAAAAACAAATAAAGTTTTCTTATGTGGGCGACTCTTTTTGTCAATCTCTTTGAGGGTATGTCGCTTAAACCAGTAGTCTGGGCTCCTCAATTCATCGGAGAATTACTACCGCTTCTTTATATTATGATTGTCGTTTAATCATTACCATTACTACTTTTGTTTCACGGTTAGCATTGGCGGCTTTGGCTTCAATTCTTTTATGACTGAAACTCTTGGCTAATATTTTTCCGTTGTTATCAATTAATTGATGTTGTTTTTTCATATAATAAATTTATTTATATTGTTTATAAATTTTCTTTAATCCATTCTTTTAAAAGTTCTTTACCAGATTTATCACAATCTCCAGTTATTTGGTTTTGTCTAATATTCATACCTAACTCAAGGACTCTTTCTAAATCTTGGATATGTTCTTCTCTATTCCAAGAATCTTTTACCTTGTTGACAATAATGGTGTTATCAGGTTTTCTTTTCAATACCAATTTGTATTTACAAGAAGTTCCATACATATCTTTACCATCTATGAGAGGGACTAATCTATCTAAAAAAGTAGTCATTACTTTATCATATTCAACTAAAACATCAGTAATTATATTACCTTTATTATATTCTTCAATATATTTTTGAATAAAAGAATAAGATAATTCTGGTAAACCCAATGATTTATCAGTTGTTGCAATAATTTTTTTACAATACTTTTGTGCAAATCCTAATGTTATGCATCCAGTATTAGAATAAGCATTTAAACTATTTATCTGTTGAATTGTTTTAACACCTCTTAATACCCAATCATTTTCTTTAATTTCTTCATCAGAGGTGAAATAAAGATGTTGAAATAATTCGTCCATACGAATCCAACATTTTTTAAAATCTCCATATAACATCCCATTTTTAAAAGATTTTATATGTGTTGCTGCTTTTGTAGGAAACATAACTACTTTTGCAGATATATAATATCTACCATTGATTTCTTTTAAACTTGTCATAAGATCTTTGTTTTTAAGATTAATAATTATTTGCATTTTACACCTAAAACTATAAATTGACATAAACTAGTTTCTTAAACTCTGAATATTACTATTCCCGCCTTATGTTAATCCAATAGAAACTGGTGCACTCAATGACTTGTGAAGTTATTAAGTTTTTTTAAAAACAGGAAGGCATCCCACCTTTTTCTTCATATCAACTAATGTTGACTCACGTGGCTGTTTTACTAAACTAGCTTAAAAATTAGAGATTTACTTTATATTAAGCAAATCTCTATGTATATTACCGGATTGTTTTATTATATATTTATAAGATCTTCTACCTAAGTAGAGTCTGCCATATAGGACTTCCCATGCTTCTTTAGCCATACGTTGAGGCACATTGCCTTGTCAAAATGGGATTAATGGCATAAGTTATTCTAACCACGGCAATAAATAATAATAAATAAAAATATTTAAAACATATGTGATACCACACTATATATAATGTAAGTATCATTCCAATGATAAATATTAGCATTTATTAGATTTAAGTAATTACTTTTTAATCCTTAATTGTTGTAAAGGTATGTTCATTACTTTAGCAACTTCTTCCAAAGTTACTTCTGTAATTACTGGTTCTTCAGGTAAATCTTTAGCATATGGCCAAGTGGTTGCATAGGGTTCTTTTTCTGAATCTTCTAAAGTTGTTGTATTAGACCAAGCTAAATAGCGGTCACATTTTTCCATGAATACAACCCGTATTTCTGCACTAATAAATTCTTTATTGGTAGAAACAAGCATAACTTTTGGATATACATTTTTGGGATATTTTTCAAAGAATACATTCCAATTTTTGTGAAATAATACTCTATTCCAAAAATCTAATCCTTCAATAGTATTAAGCCAATCAAAGCCTCCAGAAGCTTTTAATGAGCAAATTCGTTCTTCAAATACTTCAATGTTACGAGGATTACCTTGTTTTACTTGATATTCCAATATCTTTTCCACTACTTCTGGTGGAAATCCTTTAAGTTGTCCTTTAAATTCGTTCATATTTTTATGGGATTTGATTATTAATACACTTGAATGTTTTCTAATTCTTTTGCAAATCTATACAAAAGGGTTTTAAAGACTAATAATGTTTTAGTATTAGGATTGCGTAAACCAGATTTGTAGTGGGATAATTGTTTCTGATTAATACCAGTTATTATGGATAAACCAGACAATGTGAGTAATTTCCTTTTATCACAAAATTCTATTAAGAATTCTTGTAATGTGGAATTGTTTGGTAAGAATATATTTTTTATCATAATATATTATTTAATTATTAATACTGTGCATTAATTTCTGATTATTCTCATCATAAATGATGGTATTTGAAGTAGAAATACATAAATTATATGCTGTTTCCGGATCATCTGTTTTTAAAAGGATGATTTGGTGAAGATTTTTTACGGTAAATAGGGTTTTATTCATGATATAATTTGTGTATTTTAGAGGATTAATTAATAATGGAATGGTTAAAAGAGTTATTCAATTAGAAGTTTTGTTTAATTACAGATTTTAATTTAAGGGGAAATGTTGGGGGTGTGTTTATACACTAACCCATTCACACTCAATAACTTACAAACAATTAACAACACTTTAATAATGCTAAAACTTCACTAAAAACCCACTGAATTAACCACAAAATACCACAAATAAACACTTGATCTGACTAAAGATTTACCGTGTAAACCTTCTTTAAGTCTTACCAGATTGTACTATTTAGTTCACAATAGTAGCAAGTATTTAATGCAAATTATGTAACTATGAAAAACACCCTTAAACCAATAGTATCTATCTAGTACTTAATTAATAAGCATACCCTATTTTGACTTGTTGGCTTAATTGAAAATACATCTATATAATATAGGTGTATAAATATCTTTATTTGGACATAATATATCCAATGAATAATCCCAACGCTATCGCAATAATTCCTATTGCTATATATATTTGGAATACTACAAAAGTAAAGTATATGAAAGTTATAACAAAGAATAAAAAGATTAATATAGATTTCATGGTATTAAAATATACATGGTTAAAAATATAGTAAGATAAAAATATACATGGTTAAAAGTTAACCTATAATAGATTTGCTTTATTACATTAAACCAGTAAAGCAACTGTCGAGTACAGTTGCAATACTGGAGTAATCTTTAGAAAGTGATAACGGAGTTATCCTGAAGTTCAGATTGATTGTGCATCAATACGAACAATTCATCGGGTTTGTCAGGAGTACTGACAACACTGATAACCGGGCTGGTGAATTCTTCAGGAGTTGTAATCTTGGTAGATACAGCACCGTTGTAAGTAACACCTTCATTGTCCTTCCAGGCCATGAAGTATCCCTTGGGATGTTTGTTACCTTTGGGATTGATAAATACACCAACACCCTTTTCATCAGCGTAAAGCGCTTTGAATTGTTCTGGGGACATGGTTGCATGAAATTTCAACTTGGTTGCATCTGCATTAGCAGGTTTGGATGCGGTTAAAACGAATTTTGCCATAATTGTAATGTATATAAAAGGGTTTGTAATATTTAATTTGATACACCTATTAACTCGAATTAGGTGCGTGCTGAAGGAAAGGGAGTGAGTAGATTTGCTTATTAAAAAGATTAGATTTGCTGAATTGTATTAATAAAGCATAAAAATCGCTGCGAGCGATAGCGAGCCTAGTAATGAGTGGATATATTAATAGGTCGAAGTGGTTAATAATGAAAAGAGTTAATAATTTCCTATAGAGATAAAAGATAAATAGGGCAATTTGTAAAAATGCCTGAACATATTTATTAATCCTATAGGATATGATTAACCTGATTAACAATGCATTCACTTCGTGAATACACTAAACCTTCCCTTCGGGAAGAGAGAGGAATCGGTAGCATAGCATGTCTTTCGCATCTTCGATGCTCAAGACGATGCTGCTACCTCTAAGAACTTAATGTAGTATACACATCAATACACACATAGCACATACAAAGCCTATTAAGCATAATGTAGAGTACAATAACTCTTTATTAGACTTAGTCATTGTATTAGTAGTATATGATTGAACATGCTTGAACAGTACAGACCTTTATAGAATGTACTCTTTTAACTCTTAATCTGTTGTGCATAGTATCTAATGTTAATGGTTAGTAATGGTACTAAAGGATAGGATGTGTGGGATTTGCTTGTTTAACTTAGGCTTCTTAACTTAGGATAAGTTAGACTGTAATGCTTTGTTAGTCAATTAGACCGGGGGGAGTGATCCAATTTAATTTTAGGGGCGGGAGGTTGTACTATAGTATCCCACACACATATCAATAAAAATTACTTTCAAAAATATTCTAAAAAATTTAAAAAAAATTATTTTATCCATTTACTAAAAATAATCCCTTAAAAATTTGCATATATGGAATTTTTTATTTACCTTTGTATTATTAAATAATTAAATACAATGAATCAATATCAAATCAATTCTTCTAAAAATGATTGGGATGATGTAATCTATAAGACCAAAAATGAATTTGGACAATTACTCAATCTAACATTTGAATGTGAAGGGTATAGTAACCTAATCTATTGGAATGTAGTATTCTGGATTGGTAAACGCAAAAATGGATATGAATGGAATCAACAAACTGGTAGAGATGGATTAAAATCTCTCTTGTGGGCAAAGAGTTGTATAATAGATTTTATAAATAATGTAGATCATAAAAATAAGATAAATCACTTGTGTATTGGGTGGGATGATAACAGAAGAAAGAAAACATATATGTGGGGTTTAAAAGATTTAGGATTTACATTAACTCGAATTGAACGGCGGCTTTGTTTACACAAAATAATATAAATTTTATATTGATATAAATAAATTGCTTATTTGTTTGTTTATATCATTTTTTTTATTACCTTTGTACTGTCCGTAATGAATTTGCTAATTACATTCACCCAGCAGTCTAGTCTTAGAAGGAACTACATGAGAGGGTTAAATCGGTTTGTACACATTTAGTGGAGATTAACTGATAGGACAAAAGCTTTAATATAAGCAAACTTTAGCCACCTAGCAATTGAATGGTAGAGGACATAAGAGCTTAATTGGGTATACATACAGAAATGTATTAAGACGCAGTTTGTGAAAGTTAAAGTATATAAGAGTTTAATACTCGCTTAGTCATTAAATTGGCTAGGACCTTCTATATCTATTAGATCTAAAAGAAAGAATAAACATAAGAAATTATAATAATATATTATTATGAATAAGAAAAACTATGATAACGTAGCAATAAAATTAAAATTTGAAAAAGCCGCACAAAAAAGAGCAGAAAAAAGAACTAAAAAAGTAAAAGCATCTAAAAATAAATTATTAGATCCTTATTATTTGTCTGGTAAAGATTTAGAATCTAATAAATTTTATATAGCAACTGCTAAGAAATTTAAAAAAGATCTTCTAAAAAATAGAACCCAATCAGAAAAAACCTTTGATACTTTTTTAAAGGAGGAAAACATTCATTTTGAATTTCAGAAGATTGTGTATATTCATCAGAATAATAAAATTACAAAGTTTTATATTGCAGATTTTTATATACCTTCCGCAAATTTAATAATTGAAATAGACGGGGGATATCATTCTCAAAAAGAACAGATGGAAAAAGATTATAATAGAACAGTAGATTTAAATAAAAATGGATATAAAGTACTAAGATTTATTAATGAAGAAATATCTGATAAGGTTTCTTTGAAACTTAAAATCAATCGTACTTTAAGTAAGTAATAAAAAACAATGAGTGAATTAAAAGTAAAACTCTTTAAGTTAAAGAAAGGAAGTCTTACGGGTGCGAGAAATCAAACTACTAGTATTCCTAAGGAGGATAATAATACATTTTTTAAAAGAGTAGCAAATGAGAATAGACAAAAGTTATTAAATGATTCTACAGGAGCTGAAAAGGTATTCTATGAATTTCTCTCTAAGTTTAAGATTCCTTTAGAACAACAGAAGATAATCTACTTATATAAAGGAAATCTGATTGAGAAATTCTATATTGCAGATTTTCAAATTAAAGGAACTAAAGTTCTCATAGAGATTGACGGTGGATACCATACTACTCCTGAACAAATAATCAAAGATGCGTATAGAACTCTACTTATAGAACAACAAGGATTTAGAGTACTCAGATACACTAATGATGAGATGAAAGATCTCATGAAAGTATTTAAGAAGTTAAACGATTTTATTTAAAAACAAATGGAGAAGAAAGTAAAGAAGGAAAAAGAAGTATATGAGTTTATGTCCCTTGAAAATAGTGAAGGTAAAACAATGGCAGCTCATGTATGGAATGTGAAAAAGGATAACATCAATTGGAAATAACTAATCAGCCTCTCTACTAAGAGGGGCTTTTTTAATGAACAAATTAAATTAAAAATATATGTGGGATAAATTAAGTATGTCACAAAGATCTGAATTGATGGGAATTTATGTGAAGGGTGGAATGAGTTCTCTATAGGATATAAAATAGCATTACAACAGTTTTGCTGAGGGTGGTGGATTGAAGTTAAATCTATAGAGACCTAATGATACAATGATGATGTAGGATAATACCTAGATTAAACTAGTTGCTCCTAAAAAGATTGTTGAACACAAACAGTCATAGGAAAAATTACCTTACTAGATTATGAATCACAATGAACCTATAACCACTAGAAAAGATTTTAAAGGAAACTTATTATCCCCTCTTACACAAGGTTTACAAGGTATTTTTACAGGACCAATGAATGAAAGTAATATAAATACATACAGTGAATTAAGAAGTTATTATGGTGGTTATAATCCTGTAAATGATTTATTGTCTGAAAGTAAGTATAAACCTGCAAATAACAGTAATGATAAAAATACTTATATTTCTATAAATGATCCTAAAATAGAACCATTTATGCAAGATTTATCTAATTATATAGATTCAATAGATATAAAAACTGGAGGAGATTATAAAACTGCATATAAGAATGAGTTAATAAAATAGTATGGGATAGAAAGAGGAACGGACATTTATGAAGAAAATAAAAACAAGACAGCAAATTCTGCACCAATAACAAAAATATCAGATAACAAATATAATATTCCTAGATATTATCCTTTTCCAACGACTAATAAAAATTCTAGAAGTGGGTTAGGAGAATTAGGAAATTACCAAGTAAGTAAAGGAAAAGACAAAGAAGGAAATTATATATCATATTATGATATATGGGATACTAAAGGATTAGCAGAACCATTAGGTGCGGGTAAACCATTTGAAGTATATGATAGGTTTTATTTAAAAAAGAAAAAATAATATGCCAATATATAAATGTACAAATGAATTATGCTCTCTTCACGGAGATCTAATGGTGGAAAACAAAGTAACTCTCTACTATGATAAAGTAGTAGGTAGAGTAATTGATAGTGGATGTAAATGCCCTATATGCAGTTCTGAAAGAGAACAAGTAAGAGAACCAGGAATGACTACTTATATGACAGGTAGTGATAATATATGTAAAAAATGAATATATTAAAACACGTATATAGATTTAAAATAAAAATAGGTAAAAAGTATTTACATATTATTATTGATTTGAGATCTAATAAAAAACAAAATTATATAAGACTAATATGAAAAAGAAACTAACTCTAAAACAGAGATTCTTCTCCCATACTCCTGCATTTGTAACTGGAATATAGAATATTCTTACAGGACTATCTGCGGCATGTGGTGCAATTTGGATTGCCTGGGATAAGGTTCCAGGAGAATTTAGAGAATCAGTTCCATCTGAAGTTCTATCAGGAGTAGTAATTGTAGGACTTGCCTCTATCTTTTTACTACAGTTTATTGTGAAAAAGAAAGAAAACTCAAAATAATTTAAAAATAGTTACCAAAATATTTGGTAGTCTCAGATTTTTTACTTATCTTTGTATTATAATTAAAAACAATTAAAAACATGAGTTATTTAAAAGAACAGCTTATTTTTGAACAAAAAGAATTAGAAAAGAATATAAACATATTGATAGAATATAATAATTCTTTAAAAGAGACGATTAACCAATCGGATACACAACCTAAAAGCATTGACGATAGAACCGCAGATATTGTTTTGAAATTCTTAAAAACCTGTCAATTTAATTTTGATAAAGGAAGGATATACTTCTCAACAATGGCTGAAAATTTTACAAAATTTAAACAAGAAAATGGTGTAGACTTTTTTATCCTATGGGACTTTCTTACCCTAGAGGAAAAAGATAAATTAATGCAAAAGTGTTTTATGTAAAAGGGATTAAGAATATATTGCCCTATGTTGTAATGGTTTAGCAAAGGAGCCTCTAAAACTCTTAGTCTGGGTCCGAATCCTAGTGGGGCGACCAAATAATTAAAATCATTTGAGGGGATAAAAACTGTAATGAGGTATGAGGAACCTCACATTAAATAAAAAACTTGCCTAGGTGCAGAAGTGCATCTGTAGTCCCCTCTCCTAATAGAGCCAATTGTCCCTGTAAGTTAATTACTTTCAACACAATTGGGCGCACTAGACTTATCTGCAGAAAGCTTCTAGTTAGCTGTAGACCCTAAGCTAAAGTAGTGGGTCAAATTTGCGAGATGGAGTAGTGGCAGTTTATGAGGCTCATAACCTCGTGGTCGGTAGTTCGAATCTACCTCTCGCAACAAATTAAATAAATAAGAATGGCAGAATTAAAACAAATTATTGATGTAATGACTAAAAAATCCTATATGTTAAATATGGGTGCTGGATCATTAGCAAGAATTTTTAAGACTACAAGAGACACAATTTATGTTGCTAAAAAAGCAGTTAGAAATGAAAAAGTGCATATTCCAAAAATATTAATTTTAGACATTGAAACCTCTCCATTAAAAGCTTATGTTTGGGGAAGATGGCAACAGAATATTTATTTAGATCAAACTATAGGAGAATGGTTCTGTTTATCATGGTCTGCTAAATGGTTATTCTCAGTAGACGTAATGTCAGATGTACTAACCTCAGAAGAAGTTAAAAAAGAAGATGATGGTAGAATTATGAGATCTTTATGGGATGTTATGAATCAAGCAGATATAGTAATCGCCCACAATGGTAATAATTTTGACATACCTAAGATTAATAGTAGGTTCCTAATGAATGGGTTATCCCCCACTAAACCTTATCAGCAAATTGATACACTACAAATTGTAAAGAAACAATTTGGTTTTAGTTCTAATAAGTTAGATGCTCTTGCTGGATATTTTGGTATTGACCACAAACTTCATACAGGATTTGAATTATGGTCTAAGTGTTTAGAAGGAGATGAAGAGTCATTGCATTATATGAATGTATATAATGAGAAGGATGTAGAGATACTTGAAGAAGTATATCTTAAACTTAGACCTTGGATTAAAAATCACCCTAACGTGGGTATGTATATTGACTCTAATGAACCCGTATGTGCTAATTGTGGTAGCACTCATCTAACTAAAATAGAGGGTTATCATTATACTCAAACTGCTAAGTATGAACTATTTAGATGTACTTGTGGAGCAATCAGTAGAGGTAGGGTTAATATGTTAACTAAAGAAAAAATGAAATCATTAATAACAAGAATACCAAAATAATATGGAAACATTATTTGATCAATACTAGGAAAGAGAGGTAACTACTTCGGGTTTAGGATATTTTATAAATTATGTTAATATCTTAGAGGGTTATAAAACTAAAATTAAGAATTTACATTGGGCATCATTTGCTCTTAACATCCACGTTAAATTAGATGAACTACTGGATATTGTAGGAGACTTTCAAGATTTTATAGCAGAAGATTCTATGGGAATCTACGGTAAGATGGCGCCGAATGTAATTAGTGGCGTATCTTGTGAAGCAATAGATCCTTTAACCATGTTGGAAATGCTAAAGGTAAAGACTATAAACTTCTATACTGGATTGGAAAATAAACCAGAATTATCTGGTATAAAAAGTGAAACTGAAGTATTTATTCACGAACTAAATAAGATGAACTTTTTATTCAAATTGTGTAAAGGATAACGTTTATGGAGGAAGAGAAGAAGATGAACACCTTTTCAGCAAATAATATTCGGTCAATAGTAGAGTTTGTAAACAATAATCAAATAAAAAAAGAAGATTGCTTTACTATTGTAAAAGATGCAATAGGGCAACTTGTACTAATATACTTTAATTAATGGAAGAGAATAAAGTAGAAAGAGAACCAATGTCTCAAGAAGAGTTTAAAGAATACCTTGCTAGTAATCAAGGACTAAAAACATTTGATGCCGTTGGTAAATTTAAATCTGTTTCAAGGGCTATAAGAAGGGGGCATGTTACTAGTATAGGAGTTATTGCTCCAAACAAACCCTTCAACAATAGGGTTAATAGTAGTAAACGTGTTGGTGTACATAGTAGAGTAACTAATGAATTAAAAAAACAAATATATGGAAGGTATAGAGAGTATTTAGAGAATGTCCGAGTATAATAAAGAACCTATAACATACTGTAAAAAATGTTTATCTCTGGCTATTAGGATTATAGATGAATCAGACTATTGTGATGATTGTGGAAATACTGAAACAGCGGTTATGGATATAAAAGAATGGGAAGAGTTATATGAACAAAAAAATGGTACAAAATTTTTAAATAGAAAATAAAATGGCAAAAGAAGTTAAAGAGGAGAAGAAACAACAAATGTCTTACGAAGAACTGAGTAATGTAGCACATCAACTCAGTGAGCAAGCTAAAGCACTATACACTAAACTACAAGAGGCTAATATGACAAATGCATTCAAGCGTTTGGATTATTTGTTCATGGTGTTAGAAAATAGTAATTTATATTTTGAATATGGTAAAACAGATTTTGTTAAAAACGCAATGGATGAAATTCAAGCAATTATTACTGTTCCAGATCCAGAAGTTATGCCTGATACAAAATCTGATACAAAAGATTAAAAGGTATGAGTAAGAATGCTAACAATGTAGTACGCATTCCTACATCCATAGAAGGTAAGTTTTTTAGATATTGGTTTGAGTTCTTACAACCATTTCATCATTTAACCTCACGAGAGATGGATATTATCACAGCCTTTTTAAAAGAGCGATATGCTTTAAGTAAGGTTATAAAAGATAATGCAATTTTAGATCGGGTTACTATGAGTGATGAAACCAAACGTAAGGTTAGAGAAGATTGTAATATAAGTCTTGCCCATTTTCAAGTAATTATGGGTAAATTAAGAAAAAGTAAAGTTATAGAAGATAATAAGATCAATCCAAGATTTATTCCAAATATAGAAGAAGATTCAGGAGTGTTTAAACTATTAATATTGTTTGAACTGAAATAAATGAACTATACTAAAGTATTTAAACAGATTGGTGAAGAATTGAATATTTCTCCAGACTTGGTGAATAAAGCATACAGATCTTATTGGTAGTTTATTAGAGAGACTGCAAAAACTTTACCACTAAAAGAAGACTTATCTGAAGAAGATTTTTCTAAACTAAGAACTAATTTTAACTTACCCTCTCTTGGAAAATTGTATTGTACGTATGAGACTATGCAAAAAAGGAAGGCTAAATATAACTATTTAAAGAATAAAAAGAATGTTGAAAATAAAGAAGATTAAACCCATGTTTACTGCTCTTGTGACTTCTATGGAAAGGTACAATGCAGATAAATATACTACTGGTGGAATTATAGATCCCACTAAAACAAAAACAGGTTTAAAGGAGTATCAAAAAGTAATTGCTATTGGCGGTTCTGTGCGAGAAATAAAGGTTGGGGATTTGGTGTGTATTAATCCTAGTAGATTTGCAATAAAGGAACATAAAGAGAATACTCTACAAGATGGTATTATCTCAGACAATATGACAACAAAATACAACTTTGATGTTGTATCTATTAATGGCATAGAGTGTTTACTTTTACAAGACAGGGATATTGAATTTATTGTGGAGGAATGGTCGGAAGAACCAGATCCAGAAATAAAGGCTCATATAATTATACCACCAAAACAAAAGATTATTAATTAATAATTATAGCCTGCTAAGTAAATTCTTAACAGGCTATTTACATTTATAAAAAATGATTAAACTTTTCAAATACGAGGGTTATAAGATTTCAATAGAACCAGAGGCTTTGATGTTAAAACCCTTTAAACAACTCTGGAACAGAGATAAAACAATTAACAAGGAAAAAGCATTACTAGAATTGGGTTATATATATTTTATGTGTGATCCAAGAAGTGATTATCAATATATTACAGATAATCAATTAAGAAGTAATGCTATAAAAGAAGGAGAAGGTTTACCAAATAATTGGAAACCAGATAAATAGGTACAAGAAGCTATGGAGTTTTTCCTTAGTTTTAAGTCTATGTCTGTGTTACTACTAGAAGATACTAAGTGTGCCGTTGATAAATTAAGAGCTCTTTTAAGAGATATTAAATTAGATGAAACAGATGATAGGGGTAAACCTATCTATACTTTAAATGTAATTACAGCAACAATTAAACAAGTTCCATCACTAGCTAAAGACTTAGATGCTGCAGAAAAAGCGATTGCTTCTGAACTTATAGAGTTTGGAAAAATGCGGGGCTAGGGGTAGAAAAGTGTATTTGAAGATTCATTAAATGATTAAACATGAATATATAGGTTAATAAATATTAGACAGAAATCACAGATGAATTACTGAATTCTTTACCACAAGAGGCGTCTGATTAGTTGTTAGACTTTATTAATAATGTTCCCTTTATAAGAACATTAATAGATCCTAAAAGAGGTTATGCTAAAGATAGACCTAGAGATTCTAAAGGACGAATTATAGTTGACTTAGTTAACCCACATATTCTCGAAGATATGGACTACTTTAGGCCTACTGCATTGTACTACAAGAAACATGGAGTATTGACCCATCTAAAACCAAATGCTAATATTAACTCTGAATTTGGTAAGTGGATTAGACAAGAAAGAGATCGGTGTTGGGTAGGTATGGTTAGAGAGTCTGATGGTGAGTGGATTACGGGACTAATGTATTTTTACTTGAATTATTCTCCAATTATGTTGGCAGAAATGATTGAAGGTACCAAAAGAGCTAATAGAATTTAGGATTTTCCTCATATGTGGGAAGGAGTCTACTGGAGATTTCATTATAAAGATTAGGCTAAAAATGGAGGTCTTTATAACAATTGGGAAGGTGGTCAACATTGCGCGGAATTAGCTAGTCGTGGCAAGAGTAAGAGTTATTGCTTAGCATCTATCCTTGCACACAATATTGTTATAGGAGAAAATGAGATTGCTTTTAAAAATACAATGTCCATTATAACTGCTTCTAGTAAAGAGTATTTATCTGGTAAAGATGGTACACTTAGTAAATTTATACCAATGATGGACTTTTGTGCAGAATTTACTTAGTTTCCAAGGAAACGATTAAGAGATAGTATGCAAGATATGATTTGGCGTATGGGATACAAGGATGCAGAATTAGGTATTGAAAAAGGTACTCTTAATTCTGTTGTTGGTGTATCCTCTAATGATGATGAATCTAAACTTCGTGGTAAACGAGCTTGTGACATTTTGATCGAGGAGATGGGAACTTTTCCTCGGTTACTTGATCTATATAACGTGTTATTGCCTTCTGTATAGGAAGGGGATATAGCATTTGGCCAAATTTATATGTTGGGTTGTGTCTGTAAAGGAACAAAAGTATGGGCTATAGATGGAAGAAATATACCAATTGAAGCCCTTTTAAAAGAAGATGGTATAATTGGATACAGTGATGGTATAAATTTTACAGATAATTTAAAAAACTTAACAAATGGTATTACTAAGGAACCTATTGGTAAATTAATAGATGTCTCCAAAAAAGAATGTGTTGAAATAGTATTAACAAATGGTAATATTTTAAGATGTTCTAAAGACCATCCTATATATACATAGACAATTTCTCATCCTAGGAAAGTATCATATAAGATCGCCAACAAAAGAAATACTGTTTTTAAAGAATAGTTTAAACCGGCAGACTAGTTGGGTGTAGGTGATAGAATTTGTGAGTGTAGAACAATTAATATATTTGGGAAAGATATACTATTTGATCCTAGACTTATAGGAATGTTAATAGGTGATGGAAGTTATGGATTTGATTAGACACCTAAATACAGTTCAGAAGACATTGAGTTGCAACAGTATATACAAAAATCTTATGAATATACTGTGTTTAAAACAAACGTTACTAAGAAAGGAAAGATTTATCAAGAAATGAGAATTAGAAAGATCTGTCCTTTGTTAAGAAATATAGGAATATATGGTCAGACTAAAACCAAAAAGAGACTGCCCAATAATTATCAAACCCTTGATAGGAACAATGTTATTGATCTTCTTTCTGGTTTATATGATACTGATGGAACAGTTTATTCGTGTGGACAAAAAAGTTATGTGGGTATTACCCAATCAAATGATGATATACTTAAATAGATACAAATTTTATGGAGAAAATTTGGTGTAATTGGTAGTATTACGAAAACTTCTCCTAATATAAAATTGGGAAGAAAAGATAAGAATTCTTGGTATACACTAGTTATAGGTGGTAGAAACAATTTAATAAAAGTGTCAAATGTTTTAAATCTTTTGGTAAGCCATAAAACCAAAAATTTAAATTTAATAAAAGAATGGTTTGAACTAAATAAAAGTAAAAAAGAATGTGGATATTCAGATGATTTACTTGTATACAAAATAAAGAGTATAAAAAATGTTGGGTTACAAGATATTTACAATCTATCGGCTTGTTTAAGTCATACTTACTTAGCTAATAACATTATAACACATAATACCGCAGGTGATGATGAATCTGATTTTGCTGGGGCCCAAGAAATTATGTATAATCCTAGAGGATATAATATGTATGCACTACCCAACGTATTTGACAAATTTAATTAGGGTAGAAAAGACTTTGTATTCTTCTTTCCTGGATACATTAATAGAAAGGGATGTATGAATAAAGATGGAGTATCGGATATAATTGCTGCTCTTATATAGATATTAAAAAATAGATTTAAAGTAAAGTATAATTCCAGTGATCCCAATACAATTATTAAGACTATTGCTGAAATTCCTATTACTCCCGCAGAAGCTATTGTTAAGGTCGGAGTAAATATGTTTCCAATGGCAGATTTAACAGAACGTTTGGCTCAAATAGATATGAATCCTAGAGAATATGATGATGTGTTTGTTGGAGATTTAGTTCTAAGTAAGTCGGGAGAAGTTGAATTTAAGATTACTAATGATATACCAATCAGAGAATTTCCCCACAAAGACAATAAGATACATGGGGCATTAGAAATATATAAAATGCCTGAGAAGGATAAAACTGGTAAAATATTTGCAAATAGATATATTCTTTCTGCTGACCCCTATGATGATGATAGTTCTGATACTTTATCTTTAGGTTCTATATTTGTATTAGACTTGTGGACAGACAATTATGTTGCAGAATATACGGGTAGACCTTAGTATGCAGATGATTTCTATGAGATGGCCAGAAGACTGTGTTTATTTTTTAATGGGCGAATGAATTATGAAAATAATAAAAAGGGGTTGTTTGCGTACTTTTCAAGGATGAATAGCCTCTACTTATTGACAGATATACTTGATTTCTTAAAGGATAAGGATATGATTAAGGGAAGTGCTTTTGGAAATAAAGCCAAAGGTACGGTAGCTACTGCTCCGATTAATGCATATGGTAGAACTTTGTTAAGAAACTGGTTGCTTAAACCTACTACTAGAGTTGAGTTAATTGATAGAGAAGAATAGGAAGTTACTGTACCCAATCTATTTAATATAAGGAATAGAGCGTTGATTAAAGAACTTATAGGATTTAATTCAGAGGGTAACTTTGATAGAGTGTCTGCAAATATAATGTTAATGCTTTTGAGAGAGGATAAAATGATTATGTATAATGGAAATTTATTATCTTCCAGGTCTGATGAATCAGAATCTAGTTATTTGGGTAATGATGATTTCTTTAAAGTTAATTATGATTATAAATTCAAAGATGTTTTTAATAAAAAATAACTAGACCTATTAATAAATTACTTATGTTATTGCATATATTATATTTTTTACCTACTTTTGCAGAGACTCAAAATAAAACAATATGTCGGGTTTAATAAATTTTCCACCACAATAGTTACCGTTTAGTAGAAAGAATAAAGAATGGAGAAAGAAATGTCTTGATTGGGCAGATTCTAAAACATTTTTTAATTACAGTCTTGTAAGAAAGACTGTGATCCATAAGAAAATTAATTATGATTTACTTAATGGTAAAATACATATGTCAGATTTAGAGTTAGTTCTAAATCCTGAAAATGTAAGAGCTGGTTATGTTCCAGACAAGATATAGCATTACCCTATAATGAACAGCAAACTAAATGTTCTTAGAGGAGAAGAATCAAAAAGATTATTTGATTTTAAAGTTGTTGTGACTAATCCAAACGCTATATCTGAAATAGAAGATAATAAAAAGAATTAGTTAGTACAAAATTTACAATAGTTAGTATCTGATAACTCACAGAGCCAAGAAGAATATGAATAGTCATTACAAAAAATGAATGACTATTTTATGTATAGTTGGTAGGATATGAGAGAAGTTAGAGCAAATGCGTTGTTAAATCATTATATAAAAGAATATAATATACCCTTATTATTTAATTAGGGGTTTATGGATGGAATGGCTGTTGGTGAAGAAATTTATCAATGTGACATTGTTGGTGGAGAACCTACAATTGAGAGAGTTAATCCTTTAAAATTAAGAGTATTTAAATCTGGTTATAGTAATAAAATTGAAGATGCTGATATTGTACTACTGGAAGATTATTGGAATCCTGGAAAAGTAATAGACGTTTTTTATGACGTGCTTACTAAAAAAGACATGGATTATATTGAAAAACTTCCAGACCATGTTGGGCAAGCTGCAGTAGATTCTATGGATAACTTAGATGAAAGATTTGGTTATGTAAATAATAATATGGTTGGAGAGGAACTTAGTAGTAATGGGTTCTATTTTGATCCAATGAATTTATTTTCTGACTCTATTTCTAACTCATTATTACCATATGATTTGGCTGGTAATCTTAGAGTTATTAGAATGTATTGGAAGTCCAGAAGAAAAATAAAGAAAGTAAAATCATATGATCCACAAAGTGGTGAAGAGGTATTTACTTTTTACCCAGAAACTTATGAATTAAATAAGAGTATGGGAGAAGAAGAATCTATTTATTATATTAATGAAGCTTGGGAAGGTACTAAGATAGGTAATGACATCTATGTTAATATGCGACCAAAGGTTATTCAATACAATAGATTATCTAACCCATCAAGATGCCATTTTGGTATTGTGGGTTCTATTTATAATTTAAATGATAGCAGACCTTTTTCTCTTGTAGATATGATGAAGCCATATAATTACTTATATGATGCTATACACGATAGACTAAATAAAGCAATGGCCGCCAATTGGGGTAAAATTGTAAGTTTAGATTTAGCTAAAGTACCAAAAGGATGGGATGTTGAGAAGTGGATGTACTATGCAAAAGTAAATCACATCTCTGTAACCGATAGTTTCAAAGAAGGTAATATAGGTGCTGCTACAGGAAAACTTGCAGGAGCTATGAATAATGCTTCTAATGGAGTTATTGATGCAGAAACGGGTAATTACATTCAACAACAAATAAACCTCTTAGCGTTTATTAAAATGGAAATGGGTGAAGTTGCCGGTATATCTCCACAGAGGGAAGGTCAAGTAAGTAACAGAGAAACGGTTGGTGGAGTTGAGAGATCTAATCTATAGTCTTCCCATATAACCGAATGGTTATTTGTTATACACGAAGATGTTAAAAGAAGGGCATTAGAAGCCTTTTTGGAAACTGCAAAAATTGCAATGAAGGGCAGAAGTAAGAAGTTTTAGTATATTCTATCTGATGGGTCCATGTAGATAATGGATATAGATGGAGATGATTTTGCAGAAGCTGACTATGGTCTTGTAGTAGACAATAGTAATGGTATGCAGCAATTATCTGCTAAATTAGATACTCTTGCGCAAGCGGCTTTATAGAATTAGACTCTTTCTTTTTCCACAATTATGAAATTATATAGTTCTTGTTCTCTTGCAGAAAAACAAAAACTTATTGAAAAAGACGAACAGTCAATTCAAGAAAGATAGGCTTAGGCAAGTTAGGCAGAACAATAGAGCAATGAAAGACTAATTCAAATGCAGAATGAGTTTAAAATGCAAGAATTGCAACAAAAAGAATCCGCTAGTATTAGAGACAATGAGACTAAACTATTAATTGCTCATATAGGCGCAAATGCTAATACAGAAGGAGGAGATGATGGAATTCAAGAACCGGAAGATTACTCTCAAAAGGATAAAGATGTTCTATTAGAGAAAATCAGATAGTTTGATATGAAGTTATCTCACGATAAATAGGTACATGCCGACGATGTACAGTTAAGGGAGAAGGACTTGACTATTAAAAAAATGCAAAAGAAGTCTAATCCTGTAAGTAAATAACAATTAAAACTTTGTAGATATGAGTTTAAGACAAGAAATGGGGGATGTTAGATACAAACTCTATTTACAAGAAAAACAAGATACCTATTCACCTTATCTACATAATGGTTCTAAAGTTTTAGTAGATGGTATTAATGAAGCATTGGCGGGAGTTAGTGCCTCATTAACTCTTGGGGAAACATCCACCACTGCATATAGGGGAGATAGAGGTAAAGTTGCATATGACCATTCACAAGCAACTCATGATTATATACAAAATCAATCTATTTCTGCATAGAATGCATCTATATGGATCACAGGAAACATAACCTCCAATGGTGAAATTAGTGCATATGGGATTGGTACAGACGGTGGGGGTGGCGGAGGAGGATTGATAGAAAATGTCTATAATTTCCTGAATTTAGGAGGAGTGTTTTCTAATTCTATTTTGACAGATACATTTAATGCTTTTACTATTAATGAAATAAACATTAAGGCGGCAGCGGCCTATGGTTGGGGTAATCATAGTGGCTTATATGATCTTTTAGGAGCGGCAACTGCAATCACACCTACCACACTAGGTTTAGTAATTGGTACTAACGTATTAGCCTATAGAACTTTTGGGACGGCTGCAAATAACAATACGGGAGATTTTATTGCTAATCAATCCATTATTGCACAAAATGCGAATATGTGGATTAGTGGAAATATAACTTCTAATTCAGAAATAACTGCATATGGAATTGGTTCAAGTGAAAATCCTGCTGCTTATGACAGATTAGATTTATGGACAGATTATATAGTAGGAACTACAGAAGATTATGTTCTTTCTGCTAAATTAGGATGGGATTTATTTACTCGTCCTTTAACATTAGGGGCTCTTACTAATATTGAAGATACGGTAGATGTCGTAGATACTCAAGCGCAAGTAATTGTAAAAGAAGGTACTACATGGAAAAAGAAATTATATGATCATGTAAGAAGGGCAATAGCAGACTTAAATGGACTACCAATAGAAACGGCTATACAATATCTTTCACGAGTTACCGCTGAATATAGATATATTGGACTTAGTGTAGTACTAAAATTAGACGATGAGTTTATACGATATGAATTTGCAGATGGAATAACAGATGAGAACTTTCAACCACTTGCATTAGCTAATGATTTTTTGGGTGGAATTCATAGAATTGCATCTGCAGAATCAGTAAAAATTGTATATGATTTGGCTACCAATATAAATCCAGGAACTTTTTAAAAACACAAAATAAAATAATTTTACATGGCAAGAACTAGTTAGGTTGTCAAACATATTCGCAGTAATGCAAGAACTGTTTAGAACGGTTCTATTGTAAAAGCTCCTGATTCAGGTGGTTTATATTACGGAGAAATAGGATTGAATTCAAATGCAATTGATCCTACATTATTTCTTCCTTTAGTAACTAATACAGAAGTTACGGAGGCAACATCTACTGCCCTAATCACCACTTTAGCGTAGTTTAAATCACTAGGTTGGTTGCAAACTAATATACTGGGTACAACAGACCCTACATAGATTAGAACACTTAAATATATTACGGATGCACTAGATATACTGGTAGCAGATAGTGATAACATTATAGATTCATGGAATGAAGTAAAAGCATTCTTATCTACTATTCCAGAAGATGATAGTTATACCATCATGTCAATGCTTGGTAGTAAAGCATCTATTAATTATACTCTTGGAGTGCCTGTTAGTACTACTAAAACATCAATAGCAATGGTAGGGAATGGCACAACTGTTACTGCTACTTTTGCAGCCGCTACAGAAGAACCATTTGATGTGGGGTCATATATTACTGTTACAGGTGCGGTGTCAACAGGATTTAATGGTACTTGGTTAGTAGTAGGATGTACTCTTACAACTGTTAAATTCGCTTGTACCCAAAATAGTACAGCTTCTACATAGGGAACTATAGTAGGTAGTCAATTAGAACCAAGTACTAAATTATATGATAACATATCTCTTAAAACCACTAGAGTTCCTGGTACCGACACAACACAGGATTACAGTACTTTATATGTAGATTTAACTTCTGGTTTAACTGCTGGAACATGGTTTGGTAGTTCTTGGACTGCTGGTTCATTAGGAACCATTGCTCAAGGATCAAACAAAGCAATTGCTGCTTCATAGGTTCAAGGATTCTATAATGAATATAGGAAGATGTTTACTGAGTAGACTGGCCCTAGAATTCAAGCCAATATGGATTTCTATTCTCTGGGAGAAGTTACTGCTTATGGAACCAGTGATGGTTCTGGAAGTGGTGGGGGTGGATTGGTTGAAGCCATCCATGTTTATTCAGATTTAACTACTGATTTATATGCTTTCAGAGTTGGCGAAGTAGAAAGCAATGAAACCTTTAATGCTTATACTATTAATAGAATATATAATAGAGTATTAACTCTTGAAGCTGGAAATTCTGGCGGAGTATAGTTAACTGCTTTAACTACTGGATTTTCTGTTGCTGGGGGCACAACGTCTAAAACACTTACAGTACTTCAAACACTTACATTAAACGGTACTAGTGGATCTACTTTAAATATAGGTGTTGGTGGTACACTTCAATCAGGGGCTTTTGCAGCAGCTTATTCTTTGCCAACAGCTTATGGAGATACGGTCAATCCTTATGCTTCTAAAACTGCTAATTATGTTTTAGCATCTCCTAATGGTTCTGCTGGTGTACCTAGTTTTAGAGCACTTATAGCTGCAGATATACCTTCCCTTAGCACTGATAAGTTGACTAGTGGTATCTTAATAGGTACTTACGGGGGTACAGGTGTAAACAATAGTACTCGTACTATTACTATTGGTGGTAATCTTACTTTATCGGGAGCGTATAATACAACTTTAACTGTAACTGCAGCAACATCAATAACATTACCTGTAGATGGTACTGTACTATCCACAACATCTACTATAGACTGTGGGACTTATTAATTAAAATTCATATATGAGTAATACCATAAAAGTAAGAAATTCTACAACCGTAGTAAGTCAAGTTCCCTCTGCCCCAGTAACAATGGTGTATGGGGAATTGGCTTTAAATTATGCTACAGGATATGAAAGTCTATTTATTAAAAATGCAGCAAATACTATTATTACTCTGAATGATTGGTCTCATATACTAAACAAACCTTCAACGCTTGTATATTCTGATACTGTACAGACCATAACAGGGGAAAAGAATTTCACAGGAGGTCTTACCGTTAACTCTTATGGGGTATGGCACGCGGGAAACCTGAACCCGGAAAATTTTCCTTTGGTGACACATACTTGGGGGGCAGGTTACGATGCCAATACACGTCCGACAGACGCGAATTCATTTATTAAGATGGACTACTACTGGGCTAATATACCAGTTAATAGTATTGGCATTTTGAAACAGAACGTGTATTCTTCCGATTGGTTCGAACAGGAGTTCACCTCACTCGCCGGCGTCGCGCATGATAAATACTGGAGAAGTTTTTACGGCGGGACAACATTCGATTCGTGGAGAAAAATATGGGATTCAGGAAACTCGAATCTTAGTACCGTAGACTGGAATGCAAAGAACTTGTATGCCACTCAAGTTAATGCATTAAATAACAATGGTACAGCCATAAGGGGCGAAAGTCCAGCACAAAATTATTTTAATCTACAGCTGCAAAATAGAACTTTAGCGACAGATTGGAGTAAGGCCTTTGCTATTATTCAAGCAAATGATGGGTGGGTAGGTTTTAGCACCAATGGACATTATGATGTATTTAAAATTAATGCTGATGGTTCTTCGTCCTTCTCTTCCACCGTTTCCGCAACAGGAGGGATAACCTCTAATTATAATTCAGGAACTCAAAATGCCTTTATATCAAATAGTATTGGTAGAAGTTGGGTTTTTGGGCAAGGTATTGGAATGGGAGATGATGACTACTTCGGGTTTTATGATGTAACCAAGTCGCAACTTCCCTTTAGGTTCTCAAATTCATCAGCTATATTTTCAGGAACAGTCACCGCCACTACCGCCAAACTATCCAACCTCACCGCAGGCTATCTGCCCTACCATACATTGGGCGGATTAGCAAATAGTGGGATATGGACGGATGGGACAAATTTTAGTGTAGGTGGAAATTTAACAATTAAAAACAGTTCATCATTAAATATACTCGGAAACACGGCGGATAATGGCAGGATGGCACTTGATCCAACTACTGATGATTGGAGAATCGGATGGGTAGGTACTCCTAATGTAGTTACAATAAAACAATCAAACGGCAACGTAGGCATCGGGACGACAGTGCCTGGAAGTATGCCTGGATTTGGTAAAGTATTGCAAATATCAGGTGTAGATGCTACTGGCAATGCTTCGGTAAGACTGACAGGCACGACCGGTTCGTGGGAAATCAGTAATAATGGTCTTAATGTTTTACAATTTTATAGGTCTGCTTCGGATATTGCATTATCCATTGATAATGCTTCTAATGCTATACTTGCTGGCAATCTCATCGTAAGTGGGACGGGGAATACAACAATCAACGGTAACGTCGGAATTGGAATAATTAATCCAGGTGTTGAGCTTGATGTTGCAGGTCGCTTCAGGGTTACCGGAAGTTTACAATCTTCAACCGCATTTACTCTTCATAACACTAATGCAGCATTCAATAATTCTTTGTTTTATGGCTATACAGACAGACCTGCAACCAGTGCTTTTAAGTTCTTGGATTTACGAGCTAACGGAGTTCAAAAATGTTATGTTGATGGTTTTGGCACTGGGTATTTTGGTGGCTCAATAACTTCAAATTACAGCCATGCTATAAATTCTATTTCACCTAACGATGGGGGAATTGTTTTTGCCAACTGGGCTTTATTTGATGGCTATGAGATAGGAATGTACGACACCATGCAGGGTAGAATGATAGGTGGGATGTTTGGTGATGATGGAAATGGAAGTTTTGAGAACTTCGTTTATGCTTCCGGGGCTATCCAAGTGCCAGTTTCAACGGGAATACCCTCATTCCCGAACGGTGCTATAATAACAGACCTTACTTTAAGAAACGCTTCAAATTTATCTGCTGCTATAACAATAGACGATTACGGCAATGTTCGTGTAGCTGGTAATCTTTACGCTACAGGAGGTATTTCAGCTTATGCTGATGTTGCTGATACGGTAGTAAGCGCTTTGGCGCTTTCTACTGATGGAAATGAGTCGATGGCTGATGACTACGTTTATATAGATGTTATGACTGATGAAACCATGTCTGTTTCCGCATCTTGGTCAAAGGCCACAAAAGCAAATATTGTATCTATCGCAATAAGCGTTCTCGCTTCTGGAGGGAATTTATACGGGGAGCAATACCCCGGATCTGCAAACAACTGTAGCTGGGTGTATACAGGATCTACGATAACTGTCACAAATAATTTAGACGGATTTTATTCCGGTGACACGGTTAAGATTCATGTCAAATACTTAAAATAAAACAATTTAAATTTAAAAAGATGGAAAATCTAACATTAGCAAACAAAAAAACGCAGTACACGGCTAAAGCAAATGCCGCAAATGTGAAAATCGAAGGCCAGGTATCACTGGATGATAATCTGAAAGTGGTCAGCTTTAATGGCTCTGTAACAGTTTTGCCGGCAACAACACCAGCAGCAACACCGCAACCAACTTTTGGGTCATTCAACTGTAATGGCAACAACATATCGGTGAACCTGAATACAAACAAGGAATATTTGAGCGAAGCCTCGCAACTTATCCTTGATACAATTACGGAAATTGAAAAAACATTAATTATAGAATAAGTATTAATAAATTATTTAGTCTATTGCATATATGAAAAATTTTATACATCTTTGCAATAATTTTTTAACAAATTTAAAACAACAATGAAAAAGAGAGAAGTTATCGTTTTGAGTAAAGCTTTGGGAGAAGCAATTAAGATTGAAGGTTCAGTGAAGTATCGTTATGGTATTATTAAGAACCAAGGTTATTTAGCAAAAGAAATTGAGATCTTGAAAAAGATTGAAGAAGAGTATGATGTTATATTAACTGATTTCAATAAAGATAGGAATGAGTTGATTGTTAAACATGGTCAAGTTGATGAACAAGGAGTTACTAGAGTATCCCCCGAAGATGAAAAGAAATTTAAAGCATTTATGAAAGAATTCAAAGTATTGGAAGAAACTCATAAAGACGCTTTGGTTGAATTCAATAGTAAGTTAAAAGAATATCAAGAATCTATTCTGGAAGAAGAATTGGAAGAAACACCTACATTTTATAAAATTGATGTAGATAATCTTCCTGATAGTTTACCTTCTATAGTATTGGATGTTCTTATGTATTTTAAAATAGTTGATTAAAAAATAAATAAATTATGGCAGTAACAGTTACTCCATCAACTGCAATTTTGTATGCGGGGGATAAATTACGATTATCAGGAAATACTACAGGTAGTACTATTGTTTGGACAAGTTCAGATCCAGTCAGTGTTACTGTTGTGGATGGTCTTGTATCATGTTTAATTGGTAAAGGTGTTGGAGCAGTAACAATTACTGCTACATCTGATGCAGGAACAGCAACCTGTGTATTGACCACTTATGGTATTAGTACAAGTTATGTAGCAAGTAAGATAGGTAGAGCCTCTAATGATGTGGGAACATTGTGTAGTTATACGGGAATAAATAAATGGTCAAAGAAAAAACCAATCCCATCCATTACACCATTTGTTGTATCAACAACAAAATACTGGAGAAGTGATGGATATGTGCCCTCTTACGCGCCAGTAGTTAGAAATGGTTTTGCAATTGAATATGCTGGTCATCATTCTAATTATGAAAATGTTGTTTGGGTGCATCATTTACCCAGTGCTGCATATGATGAAGTCTTTAGATTAGGAGATTTTAGGGGATATGTGCATAACGCTGCGTGGGATAGTATGACTGTAATTGATATTCCAAAAGAAATAACATTAGACACAAATTACAATGTAACATTCACAGCGCGAGGATATAACGATTATGATACAAATCCGACAGATGTTGGTTCAACTGGATTGCAAGATGTTTTTAAGTTAGATCTTAAATATTGTACAGTTGGGTGTACCATTACAAATACAGTAACAACTATATCAGTTACTAAGTATGGTACACAATTTCTTGATGATGGTGTTAGCCATCCAATTCTTTATGGCGCTAGTCTTGAATTTTCAGCAGCTGAAATGAATACCTTAACTAATGGTGGACCACTTTATATTGAAGTTTTTATGGTAGAAGCGGACGATTCATCATTAACTAATATGGTTAAATATTCTTTACGGACAATTGATAGTGTTATAACATCCTTTACTAATCGACAATTTTTAGCAACGGGGATAGTTTTAGATACAAATTGGACTTCGTAGAGGTTAACTTATTCTAATTCAACTGTAATTAATAATGGTAATGTATGGATTTCCTTTAATACGACAGATAGAGTTCCAGGTTCAACAAGTGTTAACTACTATTTTGAAGCATAGGTAATAGATAATCAAATAGGACAAAATTATATATATAATTTACCAGTGATTTCTTATGTTACCGATAGTAATTATTAGTGGAATATTCCAACAAATGATAGTGAAACTTTTCCATTTTCTTTGGGTATTTTAAATCCAAGTGCAGCAATTATAACTGTACGTTGTAAATTATGGGACGGTGTTCCAAATTCTGGTTCAGCTACTGTTATTGATTATCATGACTTTCAAATTAAATAAGAATGAAAATAATAATGTGTAATCTATTGCTTCCAAAAGGATTTGTTGGAATAACAATTTTTCCTTTCATCTTTTTGCGTAAAAACTATTTTGACGGTAAATCAAAATATGTTCTAAATAGGACTATCAACCATGAGGGAGTTCATATAGAACAACAAAAGGAACTTCTCGTATTGCCATTTTTTATTTTGTATCTTTTAGAATGGGTTATTAAGTTATTTAAATATGGAAAACTGGCATATAGGAATATTTCTTTTGAACGAGAGGCATACTCAAACAGTGACGTGGAGTATATTAAAACAAGAAAACATTATTCATTTTTAAAATATTTATAATCATGAAAAAAACATATGAAATGTTTAAAAAACTTTGAACGTAATTGGAAACGTTAGACTCCCAAACGATGGAAAGTAATAAGAAATATTGCAGCAGCAACAACTATTGCTGTACCAGCGGCTTGGGGTACTGTGGCATTAATGCCAAACATAGTATTTCCAGATTGGGTTGGTTCAATAATTGGTGCATCAGTATTAATTTCTGGATTTATAACAGGTTATGCGGGGCAAAAGAATATTCCTGATTAGAAAGTAATTGCAGAAGCTAAGGAAGAAATAAAGGTAATAAAAGAAGAAATGAATGAAACTATAGATAAAGATATTCCTTCAGATAAAGTAAAAATTTAAAGATAAATTTATGAAACAAATATTAGATTTTTTTAAAAAATATTGGAAGGGCTCAGTAATAGGTCTTTGTGCATTATTAATGGTAATAACATTAATGTGTAGTAATGCCAATTTCCGTAATAATTAGCGTATACTTTTTGAGACTGAACTTATAAATGCTAAAGAGACTCTAAGAGACTCCATAGAGAGTGAAAAGAATAAATAGTTAGTATTTATATAGGATAGTATATAGAAGGTAGAAAAGAGTAAAAGTGATGCAGCTAAAAGAAGAGCAGATTAGTGGGAAGCAAGGGCAAATAAATTAGTCAAATAGAACTAGGGTTTATAGAACAATGTAGATAGTCTTCTGAATCAATATGGGGACTCCTTAGACACAAACTGTAAGAAAGTGGTAAATGCCTATCAATTATAGGTTAATGGTCTTAAAGATGAAACGGATGCGTTAAATGAAGAAATCAATGAATTGAATATTATAGTTACTGCAGATAGTACAGGATTAGATGCTTGCAATGCGGGAAGTATTATAAAGGATTAGACAATTAAAAGTAAAGTAGATTTATTAAAAATCAGAGAAGATTTAAACAATGCCTTAACGAAACAATTGGCAAAACAAAATAATTGGTTCAATAGGAATAAAGTATGGATAGGACTAGGTACGGGATTAGGTTTAGGTATATTAATAGCCAAATAATTCTAATCTTATAATTTTAAAACACTAAATTAAAATGAAGGAAAAATGACAGCAGCAGAAAAAGCCCTCCAAAACTCGACCGAACAAGTAGGACTAAAAGAGTTTTTTACATCAATCATCTCCATTTCTGACAAACGCTTTGAAGATCGTTATAATGCTTTGGAAAAACTCATTAACAAAAATTCACAGGAATCAAAAGAAGCTGTAAAATCAGCACTTGATGCGTAGGAAAGAGCTGTTAATGTAGCAATGGCGGCCTCTGAAAAGGCTGTACTAAAAGCGGAAATAGCTGCTGAAAAGCGATTTGATAATTTTGCAGAAAACTATAATAAGAATTTGGAACGAATTTCAACCGACTTGAAAAGTTTAAGTGAGAGTAGGAGTGCGGGAAGTGGAAAGGACGAAGGTATTAAAAATGTGGGAACATTTATAGTAGCTGCAATAGCAATATTAATCTCTGCTGCATCAATAATACTAGGATTTTTTAAACCAGGTTAATAATTAAATAATGAATTTGAGCGATAATTTTACTATCATCGAAGCAATCAGGTCCAGTAAAGCAATAGAAAAAGGTATTGATAATTCAATGTCTAAAGTTATTGAAAAAGATGCAGATTGGTTTGCTGACACAGTATTACAACCAGTTAGAACCAAAATAGGGATTCCCTTTGATATAACATCTTGGTATAGATGTCCTAAATTAAACAAAGTTGTTGGTGGAGTTTCTAATTCAGCGCATTTATCTGGAACAGCAATAGATGTTGGTGTTAGAGGAAAGAATACTAAAGAATCTTTTAATCTAATATTAGCAGCTTTAAAGGATTTAAAGGTTTCTTTTGATTAGTTGATTGCTGAAAAGAATACAAAAACGGGTGATACTTGGGTACATTTGGCTTCAAAAAGAAAAGGAAATAGAAATCATTCATTCTATTTAAACGTATAATAAATAAAAAATTTATACTAGTATAATTTTAATACTTATAATATTGTTCAAGATTAAAATTATACTTATCTTTGCAATCAAGTTTAAAATTTAAGGAGAAAAAATGGAAGAACTAGACTTAAACAATATTTTAGAGGCAGATGAAATAGACGATCTGTTTTCTAATGAAGTTATTGAGGATGCCCAACCTGATGAAAAAGAGGGTAAAAAAGAAAAAGAAGTAACTACTGAGGTTAATGTAGACACATTGTTTGCAGATAAACCAGAGAGCGTAAGTGGTGAAGATGAAGACAAGGGTAAGGAAGATACTGAATCTGACAAGGATACAAGTTCTTCTCCTAAAAACTTCTACTCTTCCATTGCTAAAGCCTTGAAAGAAGAAGGTATCTTCCCCGACCTTGACGATGCATCTTTAGAGAGTATTAAAACCCCAGAAGATTTTGCTGAAATGACTGAAAAGTAGATTTAGGCAAAATTTGATGATAGGTAGAAACGAATTGACGAAGCTTTAAATTCTGGAATAGAACCAGATGATATTAAAAAGTATGAAGGTACTTTGGAATATTTGGAGTCTATAAAAGAAGAAACAATTACAGATGAATCAGAACAAGGTGACACACTTAGAAAGCAACTTATTTATTAGGATTTCCTCAATAGAGGATACAGTAAAGAAAGAGCTCAGCGAGAAGTAAATAAATCTATTACCGCTGGAAGTGATGTAGAAGATGCTAAAGAGGCATTAAGCAGTAACAAGGAATATTTTAGTACAGAGTATAAGACTCTTATAGAAGAAGCCAAGCAAGAAGAAGAAGGAAGAGTACAAGAAAGAAAACAACAAGCAGAAGCATTAAAAAAATCTATCTTAGAAGATAAAGACTTTTTTGGTGAACTATAGCTTGATAAGACTGTTAGACAAAAGATTTACGAAAATATTAGTAAACCAGTCTTTAAAAACTCAGATGGAGAATTATTAACAGCTGTTCAAAAGTATCAAACTGAGAACAAAACTGATTTTATAAAAAATCTGGGGTTAATCTTCACATTAACTAATGGTTTTAAAAACCTCGACGCTCTAGTAAAAGGTAAAGTAAAGAAGGAAGTGAATAAAAGTTTAAGAGAACTTGAGAATACTTTTAATAATACTGCTAGAAATTCTGATGGTAATTTAAAATTTGTTAGTGGAATAGATGAAGATACTGAATCTTTTATAGGAAAAGATTGGTAGATCGACGCATAATCATAAGAAACAAATAACACTTTTAAATTAATAAATTATGGCAGGTAAATTGGGTAAATACCAAATGGTAGGATTCCAACATTGGAAAGGTTTGACTAAAGAAAATCATTTAGGTTCAATTTTTCAGTTGGCTCCACAAAAAGCAACTAATCTTATGGTTTAGTTGTTAGCTTATTATAGAGGTAAAAGCCTTGATACATTTTTGAATCAATTTCCTACACGGGAATTTGAGGATGATAGTGAATACTATTGGGATGTAATTGGTTCCTCTCGTAGGAATATTCCTCTTATAGAAGCACGAGATGAGAATGGAGTAGTAGTTACTTCCAGTTCTGCAAATGTAGGTGTTGGAACAGCTCCTTTTTATTTAGTATTCCCAGAAGATTGGTTCGCCGATGGTGAAGTAATTGTTGGTAATCTAAATCAGGTTTATCCGCAACGTGTGTTGGGAGATTCCAGAATAGAAGGAACAAACGCCGTCTATAAGGTAGAATTAATGGGTGGAAATACCATTGGTATTCCCGCAGAACGACTGTTGTCGGGTGAAAGATATTCTATTGACTTTGCTCCTGTAGAAAAAGAATTCTCTAGAAAAGTTGGTGATGTTAGGTTTACGTCTCCTGTCTCTATGCGTAATGAATGGTCTCAGATTCGAATCCAACATAAGGTTGGTGGAGCCATGCTTAACAAAAAACTGGCCGTAGGTATTCCTATTACAAAAGCTACCGATGGTGGTGGTTTGAGTAAGGATATTGCAACCATGTGGATGCATAATGTAGATTGGGAAGTAGAACAATAGTTCTCTGAATATAAAAACAATGCTCTTGCCTTTGGTACTTCTAACAGAAATTCAAATGGTGAGTATATGAATTTTGGTAAATCTGGTGGTGTAATTAAAACAGGTGCCGGTTTATTTGAATAGATGGAAGTAGCAAATACAATGTCTTATAACACCTTTAGTTTGAAACTTTTGGAAGACGCATTGTATGAATTGTCTGCTGCTAAACTTGATTTTGGGGATCGTTACTTTGTAATCAAGACTGGTGAACGTGGGGCTATTCAATTCCACAAAGCAGTATTGAATGTTATTTCTGGATGGACGCAATTCATGTTAGACAATAGTTCTATTGGAGTTATTGAAAAGGTTCAGTCTAAACTTCACACTAATGCTCTTTCTGCTGGATTCCAGTTTGTAGAGTACAAAGCTCCTAATGGAGTACGTGTTAAGTTGGATGTTGACTCTTTCTATGATGATCCAGTAAGAAACAAGATTTTGCATCCCAATGGTGGTGTTGCAATGTCTTATAGATATGATATTTTGTACATTGGTACAATGGATCAACCGAATATCTTTAAGTGTAAAATTAAGGGTGATACTGAATATAGAGGTTATCAATGGGGATTGAGAAATCCTTTCACTGGGCAAAAGGGAAATCCTTATATGTCTTTTGATGAAGACTCGGCAGTGATCCACCGTATGGCAACATTGGGATTGTGTGTTCTTGATCCAACTAGAACAATGTCCTTAATTCCTGCTATATTACAGGGTTAATAAACAATAAAAGGGGAGGGAATTACTCCCTTCCCTTATTTTTTTAAATTTTAGGAGAAAAATGGTAAAAAAAGAAGTGGAAGAAAAAGTAAATTACAAGGGACAAGAATTTGCTATTGATGTCTTAGACATCGAATAGGAATTACCTGTTGTAGAAATTCAAAAAAGTGAACCAGTTAAGTCTGAAAAGACTTATCAAAAAAACGTAACAAATGAATCGCAACCTTTAATAAATTGTTTGCGAAATGAACGTGTTATAGTAAGACATATTCCTAAAGAAGGGGGAATGGTAGGACCAAATCCTAAACATATTCTCTCTGGAGGAATGGCAGAGAACGCCCTTAGATATTTTACAGTACAGAGGTTGTCTTCAGGAATGTATGTTAATGTACTTACAGACTCCGAAAAAACTTATCTGGAATAGATCATGGGACTGGAGTATAATGCTTTGAGTATCTATAGGAAAGTAGATAATTATTGGGATAATTACATGGTTAGATTAACCAAACAAGATAATTATTTTAATCTAATGGACCCAGATGATTATATTCGATATAAAGTTCTTTTGTCTAATAAAAATGAAATTGCCCCAACATTGTATGCCTTATAGGATAATCCAAAAGCTACCTACCAGTTTGTTATAATTACAGAAGGAGAGGAAACTAAAACAGCTAAGGATAGTATGAGTACTACGATGCGTTGTTATAAAGAGTTTGGTAAAATTGAAACAGAAGCAGATGTATTAAGAGTAATTGTGGAAACAATGACTAATAGGCCGTTATCGCAACATGAGAAATTAGATTCTTTGCATACAAAAATTAATAATCTAATTTAGACTGATAGTAAATTGTTTCTTAAAGTTGTTACTGACCCATTACTCAATACTAAAGTTTTGATTACAAGAAGTATCGAAGCGGGTTTAGTTTCTAAAAGGGGTAACTTTTTATATTTAAGGGAAGATAATTCTCCATTGTGTGAACACAATGAAGAACCTACTTTAAACATAGCTGCAAAATATTTAAACAGCCCAAAACGGCAAGATATTAAATTCTTACTTGAGGCTAAATTAAAATAATAATTATGACTACGGGAGAATTCTCAAACGAATTTGATGTACTGTATAACAACATCATGAGCAATGCCGCTGCTGGATTAAACGAATACGAAAAATCTGTATTCCTTACTAAGGCACAGAATGAAATTATATTCAATCATTTTAACCCAAACGGTAATAAATATAAAGAAGGTTTTGATGATTCCCCAAAGAGGTAGATAGATTTTTCTGAACTAATTATGCAATCTGGAGATATAGTAACAGGAGTGAATGCTTTTGGAACTATTGGGGGAATTTATTTTTATACTAGAGAAGCAGGTACTCTTGGTAATAGTATCACTATTACTACAGTAATAGGTTCTTCTGCGGTTTCAGTAACAGGCACAGCAATTACATTAACTTGTGCAGCTAATGCAACTATTACAACAATAAAAACACTCTTAAATACTAATAGTATTGTAAGGTATTTATTAAATGTAGAAAAAACAGTAATTACAACTGCTCCAATAACGGCATCAGGTCCCACAGCATTAACTGGAGGAACTGGTTCAACTATAACTCCTTTTGATTTAAGGGGACAAATATTTGTATTACCAAACAATGTTCTTTTAATTCTGAATGAGGTTTATACTAATAATTCTATAACCTACAGGGTTATTCCAATAGATTTTCAAGAATATGATAGAGTAATGTCTAAACCTTTTAAGGAACCGTTAAAGTATCAAGTATGGAGGCTTATTAAAGATGGGGCAACGGCGGGTATACCTAATGTAGAAATAATTCCTCATAGTGGAACTGTATCTAACGCTACCTATAATGTTAGATATATCAAACGCCCGCAACCAATAATCTTAGTAGATCTTACTGGTGTATATACAGGATTGACAATTGATGGAGTAAGTACTCCTACAGAATGTGAATTAAATCCTATTGTGCACAGAGAAGTATTAGACAGAGCTGTTGAGTTAGCTAAATCGGCTTACATAGGAGATTTAACAAGTACAGTACAACTTAATCAAAGAGGAGAATAATGACTACTAAAGAATTTTCTGATGAATTTGATACTCTCTTAGACAGTTATAGGACTATTAATCCTATTGGTAGTACCACTAGTAATATTTCTATAAATTTAGATGAGTATGAAAAGTCTGTATTTCTAACACAGGTTCAAGAAGATTTGGTTAGAAACTTATATAATGGTTATAATATAGACTCTCAATCATTTGAGGATACAGAAGAATCTAGAAAGTATTTAGCCAACTTTATAAAAACAGTTGTTATAACTACTAAAACTGCAGGAATAATTGGAGTATCCCCAGATTCAGTATTTTATACAGTACCAAATGAAACCCTGTTTACTACTTATGAATCTGTTAAATTTGATACTACTAATACACCGTCTTATATAAATGGTAAGACAGCTTCTGTTGTTCCTGTTAAATAGGATGAATATTTTAAAATATTGAATAATCCCTATAAAGGGCCTAATAGTAAACGAGTATTAAAATTAGATATAGACCTTGTTACTGTAGAATTGGTTTCTAAATATGGTATAGCGTCATATACAACGCGTTATTTAGAAAGACCTAATCCGATTATTTTAACAACTCTTCCAACAGGTATAGCCATTAATGGGGTAAGCATTATTACAGAGTGCACAATGAATCCTATATTACATAGGGAAATTTTAAAAAGAGCTGTTGAATTAGCATTTAATAGTAAACTTCAAACAAAAATAAAATAACACAAATCAAATATTTTCTATTGTTTAATTAAACATTTATAATTATGGCTACTTTTAGCACTAATCAAGTACGACAAGTTTATGTCGCCAAAGCTTTAAAATCAACAGTTGCTTCTACAGATGCTGCAGGATCAATTGCTGTAAAAACTGATACAGATAAAACCCATTTGTACTTTCAATACCTTGGGGCTGGTGGACAAACCAGGAGTGATTTAATCCAATAGAGTAAAATTGTTTCCATTAGGGTTACAGATGCAGATTCTCTTAAAAGTGCTTTAAAGAAATATAATTTATCTTTGAGTTCAACCGTTAATAGTGGTGCTCCTGTTGCAGGGCAGGATTATATTCTGCGTTTGGCTTTTAGAAATTATATTGGTTTATCAGAAGAGGATCAATATTTCAAATATGGAGCTGTTCATGCTATAACAGGTATGACCGCTGAAGTATTTTATTAGACAATGTTAAGTTCGTTGGAAAAGAATTTTCAACGTGAGGTTTCTCCGTTGTTGTCTTTTAGTTTGGCTGGTACACAGGCTGCTAAAGCCATGGTTACTAATACAGGTGTAACTATTACAGCTAATAAGGTAGGTACTGCAGGTAATGCTATTACATTTACCATTGATTCTGTAGCAGAAGATGCTGTTTCCGTTACTGTTACAGGTAATGCAATTTCTGTTAGTCTTACAGCTGCTGGTGCTACTATTGCAGATTTAAAGGCTGCTGTTGTTGCAGATGCTGCTGCCAATGCTCTTGTTACTGTTACAGGTATAGATGGAACGGCAGTTGTGGCAGAAACAACGCCGGTTGTGTTAATTAGTGGAACTACTACAGGTATTGTACTTGAAGAAGTTGCTCAAGAATGGACTCTCGGTGTGTTTGAACAGGTTCCTGTAAACTTTACTATACAACCTACAACAATTGTAGCGAGTGGTGACGAAGTTATCTGGGGTACTGTAACTACACTTTCTCCTACTACTTATGTTTTAGACGGTAAGAAAATTGCTGATCTGGAATACTTCGCAATGGGTGAACGAGGTGATCAATATAGAATGATCCATTTCCCGAATGTAATAAGAACTACTTATCTTGTAGATCCCACATTAGCATATAATGTAATTGATATTCATTATTACTATGATGGAACTGGTGAAGATGCTCAAAAATCTGAAAAAGATATTTCTATTGTTGTACCCAAAGTAGGATCCACTAATGCTACAAGTAATGTATTAGCTAATAGTATAGTAGGAGCAATTGAAACAGCTACAGGATTAACGATTACTCATCTAGGAGTCTAATCTATCTTAAAATATAAAGGGGGCTCATAAGGCCCCCTTTAATTGTTTAATTACTTGACTCCTAATAATAAAACTAATAGACTATAAATAAAATAGTAACTCCCTTGCAAATTAGAAATATTTTTCTTATCTTGCGGGGATTTATTATTTATAACAAAAACTATAAAAATATATGAGTACTTTTAGAGAACTTACTTACATGGCTTTGGACGAGCTTAAATTAATGTCCGACGATAGTTATTATACAGAAGATCACGTACTGTTTTTATTAAATAAGTATAGATCTTTTCTATTAAAACAACGATACAGTGATATAAAAAAACAAATGCCAGAAAGTAATTATTAGACATTATCGCTAGACTTAGAACAGTATATTCCTATCATTCCTTGTAGACGGATAGAAATACGATTAAGTGGTATTACGGCCACTACTTCTTGGGAAGGAGTTCTTCTTTGTGGATATTTAAGCTTTGGCTCAAATAATATTATTGCGTTAGATCTTACTTATGAACAAGTTCAAGATATATCATTTGTTAAAGACCTTATTGTTAGTAGCATTAATACAGATACTTCTTTTACGGCACAATTAATTGGAAATAATATTATAGTAACTTCAACAGAATTATTTACACAAGTTCCTGTATTTATCTAGGGGGATTCCCCAATATCTTATGTTTATACAATTTATCCACAAACAATAGTGGGAGATACATATTTAAAAACTATAGATAAAATTCCCTATATAATGCAAATTGGAAATCCAAGAGTATATCCAATAGATTATTACAAAGGGGATATAGCTTTAGTAAGTAGAGATAGAATGCGGTATGTTGGATATAATAAATTTTTAGAAAATACAATATATTGTTCTATAAACCCAGATACTTATTTATACTTTAAATCTAATTCTATAACTTTTTTAGATCTAACAAAAGTTTATTTCACAGCAATATTTTAGGATTGTATAGAAGCGGCTTCTCTACAGGATGAAACAGTATCAGATTTAATGGATAAAACATTTCCTATAGAAGAAGCACTCATTTCTCCATTAATAGAATTAACCGTTAAAGAACTGTCTGGGTTTAAATATCTTCCTAAAGACGACGACAATAACGCCTCCGATGATCTTTCTAATATATAGGTTAAGAAATAATTATGGAAAGTTGTGAAGATTTTATAAAAAAAATTAAAAAAGTAAGTGAACCCAGAGTATATAAGATTACTCATTCATATGGTGCTTAGTAGGCGTATAGATATTATATGAAACTTTGCCATTCAAAAAAATAGGAGGTTTTAGAATCAACTCAATATTATCAAATAATTAGAGCGGTTAATAAAAAAATAGGAGAATCGTTATTAATTGGAGAACAAGTTGTACTACCAGAAAGAATGGGTTCTTTACAAGTATTAAAACGACCTGCTTCTGCTAGAATAAAAGATGGTAAATTACGTATATCATATCATATTAATTGGAATGAAACTTTAAAACTTTGGTATGAGGACGCGGAGGCCAGAGAAAATAAAACTATTTTAAGACACGAAACAAAGGAATTATATAAAGCGGTCTATATTAAATATAGAGCAACTTACGAAAATAAAAGTTTTTATAAGTTCACTCTAACAAGAGATTTAAAAAAGAAATTAAAATACAACATACAAGAGGGTTTAATTGACGCCTTTTTGTTATATAAATATTAAAAACATGGTTAATCAACAAACATCAATAAGAACAACAATGGATCGTATAATGCAGCATCCTTTGTTACAAGACATTACGTTAGAGTAGGTTATAGATATGACGGTTAACTTCATGCGATTGATGGGAACTCCTTCTATGTTTGAAGAAAAGGTAACAACATTAACTCTTGTAGACTATAGAGCAAGTTTACCAGACGACTTCTATCAAATAAATCAAATTAGATTTATTAATGAAGAAGGTATGTTTATGTTTAGACTATCCACCGATAGTTTCCATATGAGTGATCAACTTGAAGAAGTCACTGATTTAACCTATAAGATTCAAGGAACACTTCTCTACACAACTGTAAAAGAAGGAACTATAGAATTATCCTATAGAGCAATTTCTACAGACGAAGAAGGTTATCCACTTTTGCCAGACAACAGTAGTTTTACTAGAGCATTAGAATTGTTTGTAAAGAAGAGTTGGTTTACTATTCTATTTGATTTGGGTAAGATTAGTCCTGGAGTATTGTAGAATACCCAGCAAGAATATTCTTTTGCAGCCGGTGATTGTCAAGCAGAATTCAATCGACTCAATTTAGATACGGCTGAATCATTCTATAATATGTATTCTTCTATGCTTATAAGAAAACATGAATATCAACGGGGGTTTAGAGAATTAGGTAAAAGAATATAATTATGGCAATACAAGTAGCAAATTATAAAACAATAGGAATGTAGAGGGATACTTCTGAATCAGCCTTTGATTCTAAGTTTGCCTTTGAAAATATGAATATGCGTATTACTGCTAAAGATAGTAATACTTTTTTAAGTCTCTCTAATGAAAGAGGTACTTAGGGAATAACAACAACTGGAGAGACTTCTATTTTAGGCTATCCTATCGGATATTGTGTAATGAATGATACTCTGGTACTATTTACAACTTAGAATGCCACAAATGGTTCTAATATAGGTTACGATAGAATATATAGTCTTACTAATACTACAACGCCTAATACTTTAGCTGTTGATAAATTATTTGAAGGAAATTTAAATTTTGATGTTACTCACCCAATAGAAACAATTCCTTTTTATGAAAATGAAAATATATAGAAAGTATATTGGACAGATGGAAAAAATCAAATGAGATTTATTAATATTAAATCTACAGATACATTTACTTATAAATCTTTTGATTATACTCCAACTTTAGAATTAAAAGAAACTGTAAGTATTACTAAAAATAATTCTGGTGGAACTTTTCCTGCTGGGGTAATTCAATATGCTTTTTCATATGTAAATAAATATGGGGTAGAAACTAATATATTCTATACTTCTCCTTTGTATTACTTATCCAATGATGTTACAGGATAGACTGCAGATTCTACTGTAGAGAATTCTTTTAATATAAGTTTAGATAATTTAGATGATACATTTAATTATGTTAGAATTTATTCTATTATAAGAACAAGTATTAATAGTACACCTGTAATTAGAAAAGTATAGGATCTTGCAGTAAAGAATATAAATTTTTCAGAATTTGAACCAATCCCAGTTGAAGATATTTTTACACATATATTTGCACCCAATGAAACAATATGGATATAGGGAAATTTTGATTTGAATATAAACACTTATGTAACAGTAGAAGGTACGCCAAATTTAGACCCTACTGGAGTCCCAATTAGTATTACAAATGGATGGGTTAAATATACTTCTCCTATAACTACTACAGTGCATGATGGAACAACCTTTATATCAATAGATAATGACTAGTCTTTAGGAGAGACAATTGAATTAATCTACTTTGATGGAACAACCAAAACTGAAATATTAGTATATCACCAAGTAATTTTAGACAATATTGTTGGAGATTTAATATTTGGAACTTACCCCACATCTATAATAACTTCTTAGAGTACATTTATAGATACAAACAGTATAGGGGAGACTCAGACTTCTACCGGATTGTTATATACGGGTAGTGAAAAGATTGTTGCCGAAACAATTAGTCAAAAAGATAATACCCTTTTCTTAGGTAATATACAATTGGTGGTGGATACTGCTGGAAGTTTAGTAGTAAATAATTCTACGGTTAAGGATATATTAGAAGTAAACAATATTAATTCTATTACTTTTTCTACAAAGGCATTAGTTTCTAGTATGGAAACAACCATATTAAATAACACATCACACTACCCATATGAACCTTCTAGAACACTTGACCACAGTGATTTTGATGCTAAGACACTAAAGTGTGGTGAATGGTATAGATTTGGTATTTAGTTCCAACACGAAACTGGCAAGTGGTCTGAAGCGATTTGGATTTCAGATGCATACAATACAGTTCAACCAACTACAACTAAAGTAACAAGTGGAAGTAATTTTAATATTGCTATAAGTGGATCTAAAGCAAGTTATATATTAAATGATTATACATTAATAAGTACGTTAGTATCCGCAGGTTATGTTAAAGCAAGAGGATTAATTGTATACCCATCTTTAACAGAACGAAGAGTTGTTGCTCAAGGAATATTAAATCCTACAGTTTATTAGATTGGGGATAGGGCCACTAATTCCCCATCAGCAATGTCTTCGTGGTTTTTAAGACCAATGGTACCAACTACTTTAGTAAGTGATTTTGGAGATGATGTTCACGCTAGTCTTGAGGGAGGTTTTGTGGAGTTTAGACATAATAGGAGTATATCAGGTGTAAATCCAGCTTTGGTATATCCAGATGATACATTGTCGAGAGGTGCTGAAATTGAGAATTTTCGCCACAGTAATCCTGTGTATAATTCTATAAGTTATCCATTAACACCGTATATTGCGCCAACAAATAATGCCGATCCAACGAGAGCTACAAAAACCGCATTAATAGAGAAATATTCAGATGCGTTTATAGTGGATTCGAGTACAGTTACATTTAATTCACCTGAAATAGAATTTGATGAAAGTTTATGGAATATGCGATTGGATGATTTAAATTTAAATATTGTAGGATTGACACATTTGACGGGATTTATATCTAATACAAGTGTAACACCTACAGACGCTGTTGATCCGGGATGTATAGGATTTGTAAATCCTTCTATTAAACAATTCAATATAAGTGCAACAAAAGGAATAAATGTTTGTGCAGCCACTCCTATGTGGTATGATGGTATGTATAATGGAGGAAATACTCCATATGCTAATTTTGTTGTGTTTCCCTGGTAGGCCACAAGACCTTTCAATAATAGTCCTATTACTCAAACGGGTGCCCCTATAATGACGTCTAAGCACACCTCTAATTTAAGATTTTCTGCAGCAAATACATATCTTGTAAACCCCTTCACATTTACAGAGGGAATTGCTGTTCCTAAATTATTTACGTCTAATGAAGAAGTTGTAATAAGTTTAGAGTCTCCGGCTCATTCAGGATTAGAAGATTATAACTATTAGGCTAATATTAATAAAATAATTTTACCCACAATTGGTGGTATTGTTGGTTTTTATAAATTTGCCGCTTATCCAACAAATAATACATCTACTTATTAGAGTAATACACAAACAGGATTAATGGTTTGGACACCAAATCTATATCAAGACAATGTGGCCATGAAATACAAATCTGCGCCACACGCTGTTATTAATTTTAATTGGCAGTCAAATGGTACACAAGTAATTTTACCTGCATTAAATGGTGTAAATAAAGCAGTTGCGGGTGAATTATTTTATAAAGAGGGTTGTACTGAAAGTATAGAATAGTCAGATATTACTGTGGCAAATACTAATATATTAGGTGGCGGAGTATGGTTGGGAGAATTAACTAGAACTGTTAATATCAATACAATATTTGGGGGTAAAAGTGAATCCGCTTTTGAATCAAACTCCTGGGAAGTTGGTGGAGAGGTTGTGTCGTTAGTAGATGCTAATAACAGTGCTTTGACAACTTTGACCATTAATTACACTGCTGGGGATACCTATATACAGAGATATGATTGTATTAGAACTTACCCATATAGTATAGATGATGTCTAGACCATGACTGAAATAGTATCGTTCTTGTGTGAAACTAGAATCAATCTAGATGCAAGAACCGATAACAATAGGGGTAAGGTGGACAATAGATTCATTACTCCTTTAAATACAAATCTATTAAATCCTATTTATAGTCAAAAAGATAATTACTTTATCTATAGGGGATTAAATTATGAATTATTTTCTTTAGATACTTTTCCAAATACATTCACTTGGACTGCTAAAAAAATTGCAGGTGAATTGACAGATACTTGGACTAATATTGATATGATTAATACATTTGATGCTAATGGGAAATATGGCCCCATAAGAGCAATTAGATCATTCAATAATGAATTAGTGGGATTTTAGGATAAAGGTATATTTAAGTTACTGTACAATAGTAGAGTATAGGTAAACGCATCTGATGGATTCCCGATTGAATTTGCAAATAGTGGTTAGGTAGATGGTGTAAGATATGTATCATCTAATATAGGAACATCAAATAAATATAGTATTGTTGAAACACCCAATGGATTATACTTTATAGACGATATAAATAAATCAATTAATCTTATTAGTGATTAGATAATCAACTTATCAGATAAACTTGGATTTAGATCTTGGAGTAGAACTAATTTTACAGAGTTACTTTCTTGGAATCCAAAAGATTATAAGAACTTTACAGGACATTATGATAAAGTAAACAAAGATGTTTATTTTGTTGGTGAAACAACAGCCTTGTGTTTTTCTGAATTAATAGGATAGTTCACTTCCTTTTTTAATTATGAAAAGACTCCTTACATAGTAAATATGTGGGATTCATTATATTCTATTAGAAGAGACATAAACAATACAGTTACAAAATTATGGAAACATAATACTGGAAATTATAATTAGTTTTATGATAATACTACAGCAAGTCCATTTTATACAACTTTAATTGTGAATCCTAACCCAACTTTAAATAAAGTATTTAATACGATTGAATTTAGAGCAGATAGTTGGGATAATAGTCCTATAGGAGGAAATCCTGCTAGAACTTTACAAAGAGTTGTAGACTTTACTAAATTAAGTGTTTGGAATGAATATCAATCAGGAAATCATACTTTCGTGGTAAATAATGGTATACCTTCTAATTTAAAAGAAAAGTTTAGAGCTTGGAGAAGTCCTATACCCAGAGTAACAAGTAATAATTATTTAGTTGCTAATGGTGGTGATCCTATGCAACCTTTAAATGTGCATCCCGCTGGATTAGATAGACTTAGAGGAAATTGGGCCTATATGAAATTAGAATCAGATGGTACTAATAACTTAGAAACTGTACTACATGATATAAACATATATTATAATGTATAAGTGTTTTATTTACTAATACTTATTATTTTACATAAATACTTGTATAATTAAAAATTATTTTTTATATTTGTATATAATTAATTATTATGACAACAAAAAAGAAAAATATAAGAAAATCAAAAGATTATAATTTTTTTGATTTAGGAGGTAGTTGGAAAACAATGAATACTTCTCAAAGGAGTGGAGCAATTAGTGGTGCTGTAGGAGGTATAGGTTCTCTTTTAGGACAAGGTATAAATAATCTTAATGTGCCACAAGTATAGAATCAACCAATAACTGCTTCTACTAATGAACAGTTAATGACTTAGATGCAGAATTATACTCCTGTAGAAATCCAAAAGACTAATACAGGAGGATCTGCATTGAGTGGGGCAGCTTCAGGAGCAAGTGCTGGAATGGCATTTGGTCCTTGGGGTGCTGCAATAGGGGGTGTATTGGGAGGTTTATCTGGAGGACTTACTTCTATATTTGGAAATAATAAGAAGAAAGAACAAGAACGATTGTTAAGAAATCAATAGACACAAGCATTTAATACTCAAATAGATACTATTGGTTAGAATAATTTTAATAATTCATTAGCACAATCATTGGCAGGTGGAGGCAAACTCTATGACCAAGGTGGAAACTTATACTCAAATTTACCCAATCAAGCCACACATGGTGGTGAATTTGGTAATGGAGGCATAGAGATTAATGCTGGAGGTATTCACGAATAGAATCCTCTTGGTGGGGTACCTATGGGAATGGGGCAGAATGGTAAACCTAATCTTGTAGAAGAAGGAGAATACAAATTCAAAGATTATATTTTTAGTAATAGATTAAGAGTTGATAAAGACAATACATTTGCAGAACAGGCTAAAAAGAATGCTAAAGAATCTTCTGAAAGACCTAATGATCCTATAAGTAAAAATGGTTTAAAAGATAGTATGGGTAAGTTACAACAGGCTTAGGAAATACTAAAATAGGCGTAGAATAAATAGAATAGTAATAGTTTTGCTTTTGGAACCCCGCCTAGTGGTTTATTTGGAAGAGGGTTAATTAATTAGAATTTAGCAAATTTACAAATTACTAATCCAGGAGTTATTTTGCCTTTTAATGATAGAAATCAATTTCAAACAAAACCGTTTGGATTTGACCCAAACACTGTATATAACGCTAATACATATTTAACTGCAAATAAAGGAGATTTACCTTTATTAAACCAAAGCGCTCAACAGAGTGTTCAATAGACTCAAGGATCTAACGGTTTAAACCAAGATAATCTATTTAGATATGCTCCACTTGCCGCATCTGGATTAGCAAGTCTAACTGATGTTTTAGGAGTAACCAATCGACCGGATTATTCTGCAGTAAAAGATTTACAAGGATTAGATAGTTTAAGTGTTAGTGGTCAAAAATTAGGAGACTATGTAAATTATAAACCTTTAGATACTAATTACTTAACTAATCAATTAGGCGCTAATGCAGCGTCTACAAGATCTAGTATGAGGAATTTATCTGGGGGAAATAGAGCTACCTATATGGCCGGACTATTAGGAGCAGATGCTTCTTACAATGAAGGTCTTGGTAAATTGGGTAGATAGGCCGCTGAATATAATTAGGCACAAAAGATGCAGGCTGCTGATTTTAATAGGGGAACTAATCAATTTAATGCACAATAGAGTAATTGGGAATAGGGTATTAATACTCGAATGAAAGAAAACTCAATTATGACTAAAGCACAAATGAAAGCTGCTGCTAGACAAGAATCCAGAGGAGCTAAGATGAACAACCTTAATAATTTTGTAGAAGGTCTGGGAGATTTCGGTAAAGAAAAGATTGATAAAAACATGATTGCATATTTGGCTAGTCTAGGACTATTTGGTACACTACCAACTAAAAAAGCAATGGATGGTAAATTAAATACTAAGAAGAAATAATATGGGAAATTATCTAACAATAGGGGCTAAATTTAAACCATATTCATTTGAAGAACTTATAAGACCTTATATGATGTATGGTCAAGCCTATAAGGAATAGGAAGCAGGTTTAGAGGATTTATCTAATAAATCAAGTATTTGGGAAGGATTGACTAATCAAAGTACTGATCCACTAACTCATGCGGCATATGAAAAATATGCTAATGATGTATAGGCACAGGCTAATTCTTTAGGGAAAAATGGTTTGAATGCTACTAATAGACAATAGTTATTATAGCTTAAATAGAGATATGGTAAGGAAATTGTACCTATTGAATAGGCTTATGCTTAGAGGAAACAATTAATTGATTAGGATACAAAGTTAAGACAATAGGCAATGATGTCTGGTTCTGCATTATATTCAGATAGACCGGATTTATAGAACATCTCTTTAGATGAAATTATAAAGAATCCTAACATTACTCCACAATATGAAACTCAAGCAAGCCGTATTGCTAATTCTGCTAAAATGGCTTAGACTCTTGCTAAACAGGAAAATAATAAAAGCAAGTGGGAAACTACAGCGGGAGGTCAATTAATTGAACGTAAGACTTCTACAGGATTAACTCAATAGGAACTTATAGACGCAGCAAATGGTAAATCATCTGCGAGAGTAGAAGCATTAATTAATCAAGCAATGGAAGCGTTGCCTTCAAATAAATGGGGTAATGTGGATAAGAATCAACAGAGAAGTGATATAATTCAAGGATTATATGCGGGAATTGGTGACACTAAGAATGAGATACAACATAATGGTAATTTCATATCTGCAGAATCCAATAGAGATTATAATTAGAGAGTTGAACAATTTAAGTGGCAACAAGGTAAAGATAAAGAACAATTAGCTATTGCTAGAATAAAGGCAGAAGGTGCGGGTGGGAATAAAAACACTCAAAATTATTCCGGTGTAGACACGGGTTGGAAAAATAATAATTAGGATGTTGTTAACGCATTAGAAAAGCCAATGTAGGGATTTAAAAAAACAGACAAAGGGTTTATCAATGATAGTATTTTAAAGATAAATAAATCTGTTCAAAATGTAGACAATAACATTAAAAATATGGAAGAAAGAATTAAAAAGGCTAATACTGGTGAACAAGGTAATAGAAATCCTGCAAATTATTTATAGACGGCTTTAACAGCAATGAAAAAAGAAAGATAGGATCTAGTTAAATAGCGAGATTCAGACGCTTCGTAGATAACAAGCATTTACAATAAATATAAACATCTTGGTGGAGATTTTGAAAATACAGTTAACCAAGGATATGCTTTGGAAAAAGCCAAATCATTAGAGACTGCTGTGGTTATACCTCTAAACTTACAAGGAGGAGATCAATCTGTATTAGAAGGTATAAGTAATTTCTCTAAACAACTTGGTGATAAAACTGGAATCTATAAATTAAATTCCCAAGGAGAACCAGAAGGTTCAGAGTTAAGCCGAAAACAAGCCGATAAATTATTTAATAAAAATTCAGATGGTTAGTACAATACTGTAATAGGTATGAATAGAGATAAAGGTTTAGTCTTAACCAATGGAGAAGATAGATATACTGCAACAGGTATAACACCTATCAGAAAAGTCAGTAACCATATTAGTTCAGTAAGCAAGTATTTAAGTGGTTATGAATCAAAAGATATTGATTCTAAAAAGGTCTTATAGGTAACTAATAAAGATTTTGAAAAAGCCATATCTGATCCAGAAAATATAAAGAAGTATGGTACAAGAATTGATAATTATTCTTATGGTGTCGTGGTTAAAGAAGTTAATCCCGATGGTTCATTTGATTATGCTAAGATTGTATATGATATGAGTGACCCAAGTTAGGTCAGAACATATACAAGTTCCTTAGATGATGAGACCACACAAGCTGGGAGAGTCAGAGGAACAAGTCTAAATAATTTATCTACACAATTATTATCTGAAACATCTTCTTTATTTTAGGGGGTACCAAAAAAGAAAGGAACTGAATGATTAATAATATAAATAATATTATATGAAAGGATTAAAAGGATTAAAGGCAGGCGAGGGGTCTATAAATATGACCCCAAGTTTAGCCGATAAAATGTATACTCTTGCTCAAACAAGTAATCATATTAATTTAGGAACGCATAATTCTTTATTAGGCGCTCCAGAAGAAACTAATTTGGGTTAGTATGTCCAAGAAAATTCTAAATATGATGAAAATATAACTCCCTCAAGAGTTATAGATGAAAATGTTGATTATTTAAGAGCAGAACAATAGCCTTGGTATGACAAAATAGGGGCAGGAGTTATTAAAGGCACCTCACTTGCTGCTACTACTTTTGCAGA
>Ga0209125_1000195_pt1 | contig 97749 bp, 82 predicted proteins | sample BarGraIncub1131A_FD_184503 | JGI IMG/M metagenome (GOLD analysis project Ga0209125, IMG submission 184503) | Arctic peat soil microbial communities from Barrow, Alaska - Barrow Graham LP Incubations 11-31A (SPAdes) (version 2) | ecosystem: Environmental > Terrestrial > Soil > Wetlands > Peat...
GTGTTTTTTAAATTAGTATTATTTTAAAAATAATACTCTACGTTTTAATAATAATGTCTTTAGAGTTTGAAAGCTAACACAAAAATAATTTTAGATACTTTCGTTGTTAAATTATGTAAATATTTAGCATTCTCATTGAAAATACAAGTTTAAAAATCCCTAAAATTAAATATAGGGATTTTCCAATACATTGTGCGGAGTATAAGATATATGATTGTGTCCAAACCATTTTCATTTCTATGCTTGCTAATTTGTATAAATATTAATAATATTTTATATGTATAACATCTTCAAAGCCATCTCCATACAGAAAAACAAATGTTTTAGGTACATATATAAACATTAGTTTTTCATTATTTTTTATTTGTTTTGTTGCAACTACAGACCACTTTCCAACAGGACCATGCTCAGAGACATCTGTATCAACTTCACTATCGGCATAAGGTATAAAGTGAGTAGCATTACTTGGAACCCAAAATAATACGCGGTAATGAGGCCAATTATCTTTCCCTATAATATGATCGTAATGAGGTATTCCTCGTTTTTCATTTCGTATGTTCTTAGTCACTGTTTTACTTACTTCAACAGTATTTAAATTATTTGATATATACATAACACTATTAAATACCAATACCGATAACATTAGTAATAACATAAGAGTTCTTCTTCTATTACTCCTGCATGTAATATGATGTATTAACTCTTGATACCAATCACACTTTTTTCTGACCATATAATTTATTCTCCTACTATATAATTATTTGTCTAAATTATATCCAAATAACTTTTTAATAAACAAAAACTGCCCAACTACATAACATTAATGCAGTTCGGTAGTTTTCTTTTAGAATAACATAAACCTTCTTGCTCAATGTACTAACTTCCTTTTAACCTTAGATAAAACACCTCTAGTTTTTCTATAAACTCTTTTTTGAAAGCTAACTTTTGTGTATTGCAATATTAATTTACTTATATCACCAGAGTATGAATTTAACTTTTCAAAAAAATTGTCTCTGTTAGAATTATATTGTGCTGAACTTATAGCAGATGGATTGTATTTTATAGCTTCTTCAGAATCCACTTCCTCTACTATCATATTATCTTGTAACTTTTCAAACACCTTATTCCCTTTAATAGAATTAACTAAAATAAGTGATGTCCCTTTATCGTCATTAAGCTTAGGCAAAATGTTTTCTATGCCCCAAAAATCAGCAATAGTTATATCACTCTGTCTATTTATGCTTTTAAAACTACAATCATAACAAGAAGGCCTAAGATATAGGTTCTGTAAGAAACCTTGCATATACATATCTTGTGTAAATTTTTCAATATATTCTGTATTGTTATCGAATGATAATACTAATGAAAATAGTTTCCAGCCCCAATTCTTACTTCTAAAAACTATACGCCTTATTTTCGCACCATATTTGTTTTCAATACTCGCTTTATACCTTTTGAACACTTTAGGCGATGGCACTCCATGACAAACTATATCAATGCATAATAGCTTTTCATACCCTTTTCCTAAATATGAATAGAGTCCTCCTATTTGGCAAGGTGTTCCTGTAAATAATACTTGTATGTCCTTTTGAAGAAACTCCTTTGCTTGTTTATACGTTTCACCAATTATACTCTGTTCATACTTTGAGCCACGATACTTTGCTAAGCCAACAATAGTTTTCTCATAACTATGTACCAGTTTAAGCTCCTCATTATAACTGGCACCAAAGACAACGCCACCACTGTTAATTGTATTTTCAGCAATTATTGTAAACACTCCACCAGATGAGCTTTCTAATCTTATATTCTCATTTTTATTTATACAAGCATAGGCAATAGGTGTATGCTTTGATCTATGTTTATTTATAATAGGGCACGCTTTCTCACATAAGCCGCAGTCTATACATTTGTGTACATCAACTTGCGGATATAAAAATCCTTCATTGTCCTCAACCATTAATATGCATTGTCTAGGGCAAGCATTAGTGCAGGCAGCACAACCAGCGCAATTTTGTTTTTTCTTTATTTTAATCATCCTTAAACCCTCCCCTGTTTCCTATATGTTATAAGATAGATATAAACTTTTAGTCCCTAAATCCTAATCTTCTAGATATCTTTATAACAGGAGCCTTAAATAAGTTCTTTTCATACTCATTCATTCCCATAACCCACATTAAAGGAATATAAAATGCAGTAAATATTAATCCTCTTATTACAATAGATGCGTAACCATTGCCACCGACAAAATGATTTATAAAAAATGAAAAACCAAAAGCGATTACAACAGGTATGCTCATGCTAAATATTTGTTTCCAAAATTGTGGTATATCTAAATGTATCCTTTTGTGATAATAAATATTTATTATAATAATATTTCCTACAGTTAAGCCAACAGATGTTCCAATAGCACATCCTATTCCACCATATAATCTACCAAGCGGTATGCTTATGGCAATGTTCATAGATGCAACTAAAATATATACAATAGAACGAAACTTTTGCCGGTTTTGTGCCTGTAATATTGTAATTCCTAAATTTTGTATTAGAGGTATTGTTACTGGTATAATTAATATAGCTGCAATATAAAATGCACTACTGTAATTTTTACCTGCCCATGTATTTATAAAATCTTGTCCTACAAGCAAAAATCCACCCAATATATATGCCATAATAACATATTGAATTCTTCCTATTTTAATAAATGTATCTGAAAATTCTTTTTCTGATGCGTTTTTTGCAACCATTGCAGTTAATCTTGGTAAAAATACACCTGAAATTGCAGTTGAAAAGGATAAGTAATACGTATTGATTTGTGCTGCAACAGAATAAACTGCAACTGCAACCGTACCGGCTACAGCGCCTAAAATGAATTGATCAGCACTCCAATTTATCTTATCAATAATCATATTTAAAAATATGTAAAATGAATAACCAACTATTTCACTAAGTATAGTAAAATCAAACTTTTTAAAATGAAGCTCAATTTTTAACTTAGCAAAACAAAACCACATATTTATTAGTAAACATATAATATTTAAAATAGTTATAACTATTACCATCCCTATTGCTCTATAACCTAAAAGTAGTAGAGGTATCATAATGCATGGATTAATAATAATCCTAAGAATATTTATAACTTTAGAAAAAACAAATTCCTCATAAGCATTCATGATTGAACTAAATATACCAAGAGGAAATGATATAGCTAAGTTAAATACAAGTAATAATATTAATGTTTTTGCTGTTTTTATTTCTGAGAATGACATTTTAGCTCCAAATATGTTCTGGGTATTAAAATACAATATCATGCCTGCCACTGCCGTTATTATTCCTATAATAGTATATAGAATCAAAAACATACCGTTTAGATTGTATTCATTTTCCTTTTGTTTTAATGCCCTATATTTTGCGGTATACCTTACAATCGCATTACCAAATCCAAAATCAAGTATAGTAAGGTACCCAACAACCGATGCTGTTAGCGAATATAATCCAAATTGTGACTGCCCCATTAATCGAAGCATAAATGGCGTATACGCTAAACTTATAATGCTACTTAAAAAAAGTGAAAGATATGATAAACTTGCCCCTGCCTTAAGTTGATTTTTTCCCAAAATAAATTCTCCTTGTATTAAGTAATATCATAAATTATTACGTTTACTACTACCTTATTTTTTTATATAATTTACCAAATAGTTTAATTATCAGCAAATAATTCTACTTGTTTGCAAAGCTTTAGCATCTATATCTAAGCAAACTGTCATAATGTCTTAAACATAATTAACTTTTAAATTTGCCAGTTTGCTTATTTCATAGCATCACAATAATTTTCCATCTGTATATTCCAATAACCTATTCATTTAACCCTAATTCATCATCTATTACTCTTTAATATTAACATTATAGGATAGCAGGCTTTCAGATAAAAAATTAATACATCTGTACGCATTCTTCCTATCGTACTAAATAAATATTTTATATCTTCCCACTAAACTAAATACATTAGTATGTATGATAAAACTACTCCCCCTTTTTCTATTTTTGATTTTTAGATTTATCCATCTTAATCTCATTAATTATTTATATTTGAGATTTCTTTCAAAGTTTTCATAATAGTCTTATTTACTAATTTATTTTTATCACCCATTTTTTGCTGTACATGCTCATATTCTAATTCAATATTATTCAATAATTTAGTGAATTTCTGTTTCATTTCAATATATGTTAAATGCCTTACGTCAATAATATAATCCGACAAACCATATCTTTCTCCTATAATACCCCAATACTTAGAACTATACGCTAGCGCTATAGCTGGTATTTCACATTGTATTGAAGAAATAACTGGATGCATCCTGCTAGATATGGTAAAGATAGATTGCTGTATATAGTTTCTTACTTCATAAGGATACATCTCATTATTTTCAATAATAATCTTATCTTCATATTTATGCTTAACTATACCATAAAGTTCATTAACAATAATTCTATCATCTGACTGTTCTGGTTTCAAAACATGTGCAAGTAAAACCATTTTTTTATTTGGATATTTTTCCATTATTTTATCTATCATAAATAAATTGAAATTTATCCAATCTTGTCTATCCCCTTCTTTTGAAAATCTATATATTAACTCACTCGGGCAATAAGTTATATATTCTTTAATTCTCCCTTTTACTTCCTGTCTCGTAAGAGATAATAGAGCTAAATCATCTGTAATAGCTATATTTTTCAACCCACATTCATTAAGGTAATTAGATGTAATTGGGTCTCTTAGATATATTTTATCTATTTTACTTAGAAGATATTTCATCACCGGCTTTCTAAAAGAATTATATGGTCCCATAGTTTGTCCCACCATTACAATTTTCAATCCAGCTCTCTTCAATATATTAAATCTTATTGCATTAATCACAGGTGGTTTCCATCCATAATCCTCGGTAAAGTCATCTCCACCCAAAATAACTACTAAGTCTATTTTAGTAATTAAATCTGAATTTATATTTTTTAGTTTTAAATAACTATAGATGTAATCATATTTTTGGGTTCCATCTTTAAAAAGTGAATTCATAGGCACTGGATATATTTCATTAATTCCTGTAGCTTCTTGTAATCTTATTACATTTATTTTTTCATCAGTTTCTACATAATATTTATTTTTTTCACTTGTTATTTTGTTAAAGTAACTTATAAAATTTTCTCCCATCATCATAGATCCATAATTAAATGTGTTAGGGCAATTATACAAATATATATTCATTTTTTTCATCCTTTTCTAATTTTATTCTTAAAATTTAAAACCCAATTATACATTAGTGGTGATATTAAAAATATCTTAACCTTAAACCATATTTTTATATTGTTTCCATTATAATTTTTCATATTATAATTCATTTTCTTATTTAATCCCGGATAATTTTCTTCTATATCATCATATAAAACTGAATAATTTGATTTTTTATATCCATTTTCCATATTAATACAAGATAAGCAACTTTCAGTATTACCCAAGTAATTATCTATAATAAACTCATTTTTTATCTTAATAGATATTTTTTCCAATTCATAATTACCAATACTATCTAAATAATAACATATTCTTTTAATTACATTTATTATATCAAACCGTTTTATATTATAACTGTTAGATATAGATGTTCCTCTTTGCACATAATAAGAAAGAGTTTTGTTTATAAAACTTACTTTACTTGTTCTAGCTAAAGATTTAATTGTAAATTCTTGATCTTCGCCATTAGCACATCCTTCCGTATATTTTAAATTATATTGCATTAAAAATGCTTTTCTATAAACTGCGCTTCCTGTCCAAATCTTCATATTTTTATTGTAAATTATATTATTTAATGCCTCTATTCCAGTCATATATTTATGTTTCGAATGATATATATCAAAGTAGTTTTTTATAGTTAATGCATTTTCATCAACTAAGTTATATCCCCAGCATATAATATCGGTCTCTACATTATAAATATTTGCATATACATTTTCCACCAAATATTCAGATATATAATCGTCTCCATCTAAAAACAGTACAAATTTACCACTGGCTGTGCGTAACCCTTCATTTCTCGCTGAACTTACTCCGCCATTAATCTTTTTTATTACTATACAATTTTTTAAATTACTTTCATCTATTATTTCTTCTATTACTTTTAAAGTATTATCTGTAGACCCATCGTCAACTATAATGATTTCAAATTGCTTTTCAGTTTGAACAATTAGTGAGTTAATTGTTGTTTTAATATATTTCTCTAAATTATAAGCCGGGATAATAATACTCAATTTCATTTTATCTAGTCCTCCAATTCATATATACTTTAACACTTATATAAAATAGTAGTTTTTATTTTGTAATTATTCAAAACATATTTTCAATATTTAGGTTTTCAATAATTATTGTGATACTATAATTACATGTTGTTAAAAGAATTAATGCATATAAAAAAAATCTTTACTTCTTCAGATATTAATAGTCTTCAAATTAATTGTTTTCTAATTGTCTTGAATAATGCTCTGCAAATTATTACTAAATATTGTTTTATAAGGTACAATTTGATAAACATTGGCATTTAGTTGATAAATCAGTGTATAACTGCATATTAGGATAATAATAAGCTTGTATATGTTTCCAAGTGTTTTAGAATATTTATATTTCAGATAATTCTCAATCACTGGATATACCCAAACACATGTTATACTAAAATATGTTAAAAACCGATCTATCATTTCTGATCCTATTTTAAAACTTATAATTAATATATACATATACATAATTTTAAGACAATATTGGATATAAACCGACTTAGTATTCAAATAGTCTTTATCGCATAATATTTTTGCAATTAGTATTATATTCGGTAAAAACAAAATTGTATTTGTACGTGATAATCCCTGATTAAATGTTCTAAGTGCAAAAGTGTCGGTAGCATTAAGATATTCAGAGAATCGTCCAGAGTGTATTAGGAAATATTGTACTATATTCCCTGTTAAACTTGTTGGTACCACCAAAAACATAACAATTGCTATTGTGCTGAGAAAAATTATGCTTTTCCTTTCTGCTTTGAAAAAAAGCAAGAAGATAACAACCGGGAATGTTAACAACGCACTCATGTGAAACCCCATAGCTACAATATATAACGAAATAGCTACAATTACTTTTTTCTGCGAATAGCAGTAAACGGCAAACATCACAATACATATAGAAGAGAACTGCCTAAACATATTAAAACTCATACCATAATAGTTAAGTCCTAGAAACACAACTATTGAAAATATTCTATTAATACCTTTTGTCTTTAAAATCAAATATGTAATTAGACCTATAGATATTAGAGCTGTTAAAATAATAAAAGCTTGATAAGGAAGATTAAACGCCTTCAATATTTTGTAAGTCAATTTGTATAAAAAATCAAAATTCTCAAAGTCAGAATAATTATACGCTCTTTCATATACTAGATAATCTGTTCCAATCCCATACCGAATAGCTGAAACAATTATTAAAAAAATTGCAATAAAATATAGTGCCACAGACTCTAACAACGGTTTCTTATTATAAGAAACACTCCTATTGTAAACAATATATGTTTGCTTTCCACCAACTAAATATACTAAAATTATTACTAGTAAAATTATTATAATATAAATATTCATTTTTAAATCCGCCTTTAACCTTGCCATTGCTCATACTTGGATTTTGCCCTTCTTACGTTCATCATAATTCACATTGGCATAGTAGTTTTATTTCAAAATAATTCTCATTGAAAATTTTATTTTATTTGCAAAGTGTGCATACATTATTAGTCCAACAAAGGATTAGAATTCCATACTTTTGCTTTAGCAGTCAATCCATTAATATTATCTATTACTTCTTCAATCATTTTTTTCTCAGGTTACAACTTTTTTTGAGTTCTAGTTATTACATAAACTTCCTGATAATTTGCATATAATACGGCCAAGACCATCCACAAAATGCTTCTGAACCTTTATATGGGTTACATTCAAATGCTGAGTATAGTACTCTCATAATCTTCTCCTTAAAACATAAAATATAATTCTAACAATATTAATTAATTTGTTTCAAGTTTATTTTTCTTTACTCAATGTTACATTTTTTATATTTATAACTTATATTTCGCACAATGACTTTCATATTTACGTTATTTAAATTTCTTACGTAAATATTCGTAATGTAACACAAAATTTATTATAAAATACTTTTAATATTCGTAAACGAGTACCAATTAAAGTGAAAAACCGTATAAAATACTAAATGGATTGTGTTTTTATGCATTCAGCGGAATATGAGTTATAATGGTTTCCCAAACTGTTTATATTCATATTTATTCTCCACATATAATTTAAGTGTATTTTCTACAGCATTGTTCCATCCAAAATATTCCTTTACATATTCAAACTCTAACTTAGAGTCATGGTTTTTTGTGGAACATAATATCTCAACTAACTGTTTTTCCAAATCCATCACATTCCCATGCTTAAAAGTTGTTGCATAGTTTTTAGCAACTTCGCAGTTCTCCTCAATATCACTAACTAAACAACAACATCCATAACTCAAAGCCTCTAATAAACTTAATGGCATACCCTCAACATCACTTGGCAGTACATATAGATAACAATTACTATACAATTCTTCGAGTTCTTTTCCCTGTACAAACCCTGTCATGATGACTCGCTCATCATTTTTTGCCATTTTTTTAATTCTTTTTACGTAATCATTCGAATGACTAGAAGTCCCGGCAATAACAAGTTTCTTATCTGTATCCATATTTTTAAATGCTTCCAATAGATAATGAAGTCCCTTCTCTGGAACTAATCTTGCCAAAAATAGTATGTAGTTATCTTTCGTCAAATCATATTTTTTTGTTATTATATCAGCTTCTTTGCCCCCCAGAATGTTAACTCCATTCGGAATATATTGAGTATCTCTACCGTATGTATCCCAAAAATACTGCTGTACACTTTTGGAAAGGACAATCACTTCATCCGCATATTTAGCAGCTATCTTCTCACCAAACTTTAAATATATCGTAGCAAATCCGCCCCATTTGGCTCTTTTCCAGTCGAGTCCATGTATAGTTGCCACCGTCCTTATATGAAATAAATGTGGAATCCACAACATAGCACATGAGCCCTCAGCGTGATAATGGATAACATCATACTTTCTAAATAATGCTTCGATAGTTGCTAAAAATGAATACACTACTGCATCCAAACTCTTTTTATTTATAGTAGGTATAGTAATTATCCTAATACCTTTGTAACTTTTTCTGGTTTTTACTCTTTTATAATAACGGTTATAAACGTCAACATGATGACCCAATTTAACCATCCGTGTTGAGATTTCTTCAACAACTATCTCTACCCCACCCTCACGAGAAGGGACTCTTTTATGACCTATCATCGCTATTTTCATACACAATCTCCCCCACTAAATTTCACATGTACAATGTAGCCCTACATACTACCGAGGCAATGCCTTACGACATATCCACCAGTTTTAATATTATCGAATTAGTAAATTATAGAGCTATTTTTTCCTCAACTACTTCCGATATGAACTTGTTTTCGCTTAATTTATACTTGTTGCCCATAAAGAACTTATGCTTTATAATCCACCACCCTGGCACCCAAATTCTCTGTTTCATAGCCGGAGCTACACTTCCAATCATCCAACAGTTTTTCTCACAATTTTTAACACACTTTCTAACCTGTGCTGCCTCGTCAGAATTCCAAATTTCCTCCCAAGTCTTTTCATGAAGATTACCCATTGACATTTTCTTAGTCATACCATTGCAAGGAATAACATCTCCAAAAGGATCAGTAAAGAATGCACTGCTTGCCATATCACAGGGAAGTAATCTTGGTTTATCATAAATATAATTAATAAGCCCATGATTAAAATAAGCTCTTGCCCATTTTTTGGGAGATTTCGACTTTAATAATTGATTAATTAAATCCTCAAATGCCTTTGAAACTTTATATTTATCATCAATCTTATTTGTCATTTTTCTAAAATAGAATGAATTGTGAAGTGTGGCAGTGGCAAATTCCATATTCAATTTATCTGCTAACTTATAAAGAGGCACTAAATCTTTGCAGTTTATATCCTGAACAGTCGTACCGAATCCGACATCTTTGTGATGCATTTCTACTAATTTTTTCAAAGTACTATACCCTCGATTAAATCCATCTGGAATACCACGAATTGTATCATTTGTCTTTTGTAATCCCTCAATACTAATTCGTATACCAACCTGCGGAAATTCCTCGCATAGTTTAATTATCCTATCAGTGAAATAACCATTTGTGGATATTACTATACGGTCTGTCTTCTTATATAAAAGTCTGACAATATCGTGTATGTCCTTTCTAATAAATGGTTCACCGCCTGTTATGTTTGTAAAAGCCATCTCTGGTAATTTCTCTAGCGTATCCAAATCAATCTCCTCTTCTGGTTTAGTTGGATCCTTAAAACAGTCACACATAGTACAGTGCGCATTACATCTATAAGTAATTATAACTGAGCCATATAATGTTCTTTTAGCCATTTTATCTGTCCTCTCTTCTGTAGATATTTTTTTAATATTTCATTAAGCATATTCAAATTAAAATTTCTTAAGATTTCAAAACCCTTTTGAGTTCATTACTAATTTCGCATTTTTAAAACTTTAGCAGGTATTCCTCCAACAATTGCGTAATCTGGAACATCATTATTGACTACCGCACTGGCTGCTACAATAACTTTTCTACCAATATGTACGCCGTCAAGTATAGTAACATTTGCACCAATCCAACAGTCCTCACCAATATCAATACCAAGTTTTTTTGCACCTTGTAAATAAATTGGAATTTTCAAGTCCTCAAAATTATGATTTTCTGAAAATATTTTGACACCCGGACCGAATATAGTATTGTCACCAATCGTTACTCTACCTCTTACGGATAAAAATGCACTTGCAGCTATACCTACATTGTTCCCAATAGAAATACCTTCACCTAATTCACGAATAACCCCTGTACATTCAATCATGCTATTTCGTCCCAAGGAAAAGTTATCACCTATAATCATTCCTTCTTTACATAACGCATTGATAAAGCAATCATCCTCTATAGTCATACCGCTACCACAAGCAATTTTTTTATGTGTTTTTATTCTTACTCTTTTACCGATAAAAACAAGTCCTTTTGAATCCTTGAATAACAGTTTATGATATAAACCTCTGATTACCATTAACATTTTATCAAACAAAATCATTACTAATACATTCGATGTTAGATTTTCATCTACCTTGTATTCTCGTTTTTTAATCTTACTAATTAGCCATGAAACAAACTTATTCATGCTTTTGCCTCCATCATTCTTTGATACTTGCAGATAAGTTTGTCTGCATATATATCAATACTATTACTCTTTTGACTTAGACATTCTTTAATCATTTGCTTTTCCAAATCATTATCACTGTAAAGATGTTTTATAGCCTTCTTTAATTCTAATTTGTTACCACTCTCAAAAATCAATCCAGTATGGTTATGAACAATTAATTCAGGTATACCACCAATATCTGCCCCAATGACCGGCGTTCCATATGCTTGGGATTCTATAATGGAAAGAGGGCAATTATCATACCATTCGGATGGATATACCGTAAATGCAGCCTTTTCTATCAAACTTTGTAGTTCCTTCCCTTTTCTAAATCCTACATATTCTATATTTTTGATACCAAGTAGGCTATTGGTTAAAGGGCCGCTTCCCGCAAAAATGAATTTAATTTCCGGAAGTTCTTTGCATACTTGTATCAAAGTTTTAATACCTTTCTCTATACTAATTCTGCCAAAATATAAAACATACTCATCTTTCAATTTATGTTGACAAGCAGCTATAACTTTATCTGAAAAGTTATACATAACATTAATTTTAGATGAATTAATACCACCAGCTATTAATTTGCCCGCCATAAATGTGCTTGGGCAAATATACCTGTCAATTTTGTTATAGGTTTTCAGTTTATGGTATATATAAGACTCAACCATAGCGATAAAACTTTTCATTGTTGAGTTATCTAAACATTTATTTTTCATACAATTCGTATATCGCCCACTAACGCACTTATCACAAACAATTTCTTTTTCTTCTATGTATAAGCGATGATTCGGGCAAACAATCTGAGGATCGTGTACTGTCTGAAATAAAGGTATGTTCCTTTTACACACTTCATAAATAACTGATGGTGTAAGTTGAAAGTTAATGTTATTCAAATGAACCACATCAGGTTTGAAATCATTAAGTACCTTTCTGATTTTCTTCCTTGCTTCAAATGAATATATGATTTTAAAAGGATACACCAATTTTGCAATAGAACCACCATGAAAGTCCATTTTGCTAGTATAGCTACCAACATTATTACCAACAATATTTTTCTCATCTTCCATGCCAAAATACTGTACTTCATGTCCAATTGATGTTAAGTATTCACCCAACTTAAATACGTATGTCTCTGAACCTCCGTTGGGGTAGAGGAATTTATTCACCATCAAAATCTTCATTCAATAACCACCTCTACTTAATAATTACTATAAACAAATATTACCACGAAGTAGTCATAGCTTATTCCTTATTTACTCTCATCTAAGTCCTCAACAAATCACAAGATAAACTTTGTTCAGTCTCGATTCAGTCACAAATAATACAAAAATGCAAAACTTACAGTAAGTTTTGCATTATCTAGTCCCAATTATCCATTATAAAATCCTAAGTAATCTCAAATAGATGGGTATTATCTATTTTAAATATTCTTTGGCAAATTTCTAGTGCTGCAGGTCTATGTGTAATTATTATACAAGTGCAGTTATCATTTAAACATTTTATAGACCTTAATATCTTCATTTCCGTCTCATTATCTAAAGCGGATGTCGCCTCATCAAATATCAAAATTGGAGCTTTATGAATCAGTGCTCTTGCTATTGCTATTCTTTGAGCCTGCCCTTCAGATAAGCCTACTCCATGTTCACCTATTACAGTATAAAGTTTTTCCGGTAAATCTCTTATAAAATCCCAAGCACAAGCAACCCTAGCCGCAATTTCAAGTTCTTGCTCACTAGCTTTAAGATAGCCACATCGAATATTATCTGCAATTGTGCCAGAAAAAAGTGTGTTTCCTTGTGGCACATAAGCAATTAATTTTCTACTAGAGGCACTTACTTCATAATTTTGCTCTTTATCCGTTATGTATATACCTCCACTATTAGGTTTAATAAGTGAAAGTAATAATCGTATTAATGTGGTTTTTCCTTGTCCTGATGGACCTACTACAGCAACCATTTCCCCTGAATGTATAGTTGCTGAAACATTTTTAAGTATTGGTAACTCTTCATTATAAGAAAAGCTTACATCTTCAATTTTCAAACCTGCTGAGTTTATATTATATGAAATAGGCATTTTAATATCACTTTGTAAGCCTTCAACTTCCATAATTCGCTCACTGGAACCTATTGCTGAAATAATCATGGGAAATGTGGCTGCTAACCCTGCAAATGGTCCTTGTATACTTCCAACTAACTGTATTGTTGCTGTAAGTGTTCCAAAAGTTGAAATACCTTTAAATATATTTAAAGAGCCAATAATTAATGCAAGTGCCATACCAATCCAAGTTACTAGTGAAAAAGAGGAATTATAAATAATACTTATACGATTCTTTTTTAAAGCTAAGTCAAATTTATTTTTCTGGATTTTACTAATTTTAGCTATACTATCTTCTTCAGTACAAAAACTCTTAATAATGATAATATTTTGCACTGATTCATTTAAAAAAGACCTAAAGAGAGACTCTGTTTTTTGAAATCTAATATAAAGCGCCTTTAACCTTTTACCAAATATTTTTGCAAATAAAATCGGTAATGGGGATAGAAATAAAATTAATATTGCTAATGTTGAACTGTAAAATAATAATGTTATAAAGGACGCAATTAACATAACCATTAACTGTACTATGCTAGGTATTGAGGAAACAATCATAGACGTAATAGCTTCAATATCACTTGTCATACGTGTCATAATATCACCACTGTGATACTTTGAAAATTCATACCACCTTGTGTTTAGTAGATGTGAATACAGTGTACGCTGAATATTATTACTTATTTTATTGCTACATCTTACTGCTAAGGCGCTACTAATTGCATTAACTATAATTTCAAAGATTATCAGTGCAATAAATATAATGAGCAAAAAAATTAAATGGTTAAATTGAGTTTTGGTTGTAGCAACATCAATTATTTTTTTGGTTATTACAGCTCTATATACTGTTACTATCGAAGTTGCTATGCCAATAGATATAATCAATAATAAAGAAAGTGCAGATGGTTTAGCTTGCTTTATTATCCATTTACCCCTTAAAAATAAATTTCTCAAATAATCAGCTTCTTTCATTATATTTTTATTGTTGATCCTTTCACCTCATGCTTCATAATCCCCTCTAACTTAATGAAGATATTATGAGTTTCATTTGATCCTTTACTGAGAACTTATCTTTGGGTCTATCAATTCTAAATACGCTAATTTTATTGGATAGTACTATGCACTTTTTAAAATAATCCGAATCAAGAGTAGCATAGTTAATAGTTTCTATTCTATAAATGTTTTTTAAAATCAATCTTAATTTGTCCCCTCCAAATATCTGTTTAATACTTACCTGTTCATTTTCAACAACATTAATTTCAAAAATGGACTTAAGGAGTTCACTCCCCCAAGCAAAACTACTATTTGTTGGTATTGAATACTTCTCTCTTTCCTTATCTATTAGCACGTAGCCACTTAAATCATCCTTCATTTTTTTTATTGCATCTTTACATAATTTTTGCCTCGGAAATGCTGAATATATAATAGGATTCCCTTCTGGGTCTTCCCCTAAAGCCGATACATCGTCAGCTAAAAAACTATGCCCTTCCTTCCTAAACGCAGCAGTTAATGTAGATTTACCAATTCCAGTTTCACCAGTAATAATTATCCCCTTACCTCCAATTACTACCGCACCCCCATGTATTGCAATTGTTTTTCTTTGAGAAAGTAACATTCCAAAACAAGTTCCAAGCAGAAAAATATTTGAGGTCATCTCATCACATTTATTCTCAAGTTCTACTATGATTTTATTACCATGGGCTACATAATAATGAGCTACTCCTTCTACATAAAGATAGAACTCACTTTTAGAAAACTTAACATTTACTGCATCACAAACTTTATGCTTCATTTCCTTGGTTGCATTTCCATAAGCTATTGTTACATCTACCTTTTCAAAATTATTTATTTGGATTAATTCCCTTATAAAAATATCTGATTCTATTATTAATCCATAAATAGTATATATAAACATGAAAGTCCTCCATTCGCAAAGAATAATATTTTACTTCTATAAGTAATAATAAGCATAGAAAAGCTTAAACGCCATCTATGCTTATTATTTCCATCTAAATTTCAACCTAAACCTAAGAGCTAAAAGAAGCGAAAACCTCTCCTTTTGTGTTAAAAAACACGTTATCAATTTTAACAGGGTGTTTGCCTCCAACCTCTGTCATTTTCACTCCTAATTCAATTACCTCTGGATTTTTCCATACTTTCTTGTTCATACTATCACCCCCTTTAATATTGAATTTCTTTATTTACTAAATTTTAAGAAACTGTGAAAAAATTAAAATAACTAATAATCTTCGTATAGCTTCTGGGTAATCCTCATCAAAATTTTCACCAACCAGGACTAAATCATTCATAAACTTATCTGGATCAATATAATTAATTAACTCCTTATTATCTAATAATCCTTGCAATTTATTATAAGTATCCTTCCAATCTACTTTTAATCTTTGAATCCAATCTGCACTTTGAAGCCCTCTTTTAGAGTTATTTAGCCTTATTTTATCTGGTAATATCCCATCCATACCCCTACGAATCATACGTCTATCCACGCCTCCACGTACAAACTGGTCTATTGGCAAACTAAAACAAAATTCAATTACCCTTTTATCCCGAGTTGGATCTCTTTCAACAATCCCATGGGCAAGTCCAATCTTTGTTTCCATACATCCAATCTGAGAAAAAACAAATGGGTCCACACTAAATTTTTTACTTTCCTTATAATCATAATATTTTTCCACTTCAGTATAAAAGCCACATTTAGAATATCTTCTTTTTATATCATGCTTCTTTGCTAAGTTTTTATTTGCTAAATTACTATCAAATTGGCAAGCATTCCTATAAATTTTAAGACTTAGAAACTTTCTAAAGTTATAAGGCGTTATTACCTTTAAAAGTGCTTTAGCTATTCTTTTTCTAGGTATTTTATATATTTTGCTATGCCCATTAATTTCTTTAATTGATTTTACTAATCTTCCTTTTCTAAACAGGGTAAGCATACTCGTGGGGAAATCGCCATAAGAAATTGTATAATTACCAAATTGTCCATTTAATAGAACTTTGCAATTTTGTTTTGATGCACTCTCCATAATTCCATTGTACCAAAACATATTTTCTACAATTTTATGTGGTTGCTCTATAACATCTATTACGTAATCCATATTTGTTAAAGAATTTTGTCCCTCACTTCTACAATAATTCAGCTCAATATTCTTGTATTTATCTCCTATAGCTTGTATATATTCACTTTCATCAGTTATATCATAAGCTGATAACTTATTTTTATATTCTTTTATAGGAATGGAGCTAAAGGCTTTTAATTTTTTATTTTTTTTAGCTAGCTCTATTGCAGCGGTGCATGCCACAGAACCTGAATCCATACCACCACTTAACCTAATTCCAACCTCACCTATAGTTCGCAAACGACATCTTACTGCCTCCCCAAAAACTTTTCTAAATTCTTCTACATAAGACTTATCATCCTTAAGTTTTAGAGGTTTAATATCATTTATTGGATCCCAAAATTTTTTTTGGGTGATTCCTTGGGCATTTACAATCATAGAAGTTGATGGTGGTAGTTCATATATACTTTCATATATAGTTTCCCCGCACTCACATTGATGAAGGGTTAATGGCAATGCTAAAAAGTCGGTAATCCATTTTTCATTTAGTGCAATTTCACAATCAACAGTTGTAAACAAAGGCTTAATTACGTTGCAAAAGGCAAAGGTTTCTTTTGAGTAATAATAATAAAAAGTTCTTGTTCCTGTATGATCCCTTGCACAAAACAATTCTTTTTTTTTCTCATCCCATACAGCAAACGAAAAATCTCCTACAAGATACTTTGGGCAATCTTTACCCCATTTAATATAAGCCCTAAGGATTAAATCACTATCTGTAGTTTCTCTCCATTGCTCTGCGGGTATATTAAAAGCACTAAATAATTCTTGCCTATTATCTATAATTGCATCAGCAGTTATAGATAATAAATTATTTTTATCCTGATATGGAAGTTTTTCAAATTTTGATTCAGGAGTAATATATTGCATTCCACAACCTAAAAATATTTTTGACCTGCTTAAGGTTTCTACATAATCAAAATCATAAACCTTAAGCTTACCAATCATATCCTTACTATTTTTTAATGAAATAGTATTTTCACCTAAACAAACAATGCCACATATCGCACTCATTCCTTCACCTTCCTAATATGATTAGCAAATTTTGCAACTATTGTGAATCCGTAACGTTCATCATCACCAGTAATAATATTTTCACCACATCTTAGCCAAGCATGAGCAATTAATTTTTTGTTTTCATCCTTAGCTACACCTAAATATACAGTGCTAGTAATTTTTCTTCTTCTAAGCAATGTTTGAGCAGCAAGGGCCTTTACTAAGCATTTACTTTCCCAAGGAGTATACTTGCTTACTAAATACACTATATAACCAACTTTATTCCCTATAAATATTTTCTTATTGTGCAAGGTATGAGCAGATTCTTCATTATATTTTCCAGATAGCTTTGCTAGCTTACTAAAAGGTACAAATAATATACAAAATCGTATTATGCCAGTTAAAAAAAACGCTTCTATTATCATATGTTTATCTGTGAAAGATATTTTTAAAAATTTACGTCCCTTATTAACTAATGCATATAAGTTCATCATTATAAATTCTACCTAGGAAATCAAGCACTGAATCTTCGCAAGTATTTTCATCGACCTCAAACTCCTCTAACAAAATCGGGACTATTTCTTTTACCATAAGAGGCTTCTCAATAATATTCCATATCCTGCTACCAACTTCATTAAAACTATAATATTTGCCCCTATCTATATCCATCATTACAATTTCTCCATCCATGTCCGTGGCATCAAGTCCCTTTTTCTGAATTACTGTATTATCTAGATAAATAATTTTACTAATATTCATTTCAGCTCACTTCCTTTATACTATTTATTATATTTTTTGCTATAACCCTAAGCAGCATTTTTATCGCCAAACAATACGAAAAACGTTTTTATAATAAGCTTTATATCAATCCAAGTATTTCTTTCCTCAATATATTTTACGTCTAGATCCATCCAATCTTCAAAATCAATTTTATTTCTACCCATTACTTGCCAATAGCAGGTTAATCCTGGCTTAACAAGTAGTTTTTGTTTTTGATACAATTTGAAGCAGCTTACCTCCTGAGGCAAATTAGGTCTAGGGCCAACTAATGACATATTTCCCTTAAGTACATTAAATAACTGTGGTAGTTCATCTATACTGTTTTTTCTTATGACCCTACCTACACTTGTAACCCTTGGATCCCATTTCATCTTAAACATAGGTCCAGACATTTCATTTTCAGCCATTAGCTCTTTTTTAAGTTCTTCAGCATTACTTATCATTGATCTAAACTTGTACATTTTAAATCTTTTTCCATTGAGTCCAACTCTTTCTTGGGCGAAAACTATGTATCCTTTAGAATTTAGCTTTATAGCAATAGCAGTTACTATCATAATTGGCGATAATAATATAATTCCAGCTAAAGCCCCTACTATATCTATAATTCTTTTTACAATAAAATAGTTATATGTTTTTTTCAGCCTTATACTCTGTGTATCATACGCAAAATTAGTTTGTAAATCTGCCATGCTGCTCTCCTCCTTCTGTTAATAAACTACTCCTAACTATTCACATTTCTTCATCTATTGTTCTTAGCCCCATATTCCCTATAAATTTTTCTTCTCTCAACCTCTATATCATTTAAAAATGTTGCCTCATCATTCTCTCTCCATGAATTAAACTCAATTCTCTTCTTCTCATCCTTATCACTTGTTAGTGCAGCCTCAATTAACATCATCATTTCAAGGCAACTACGAAAATGTCTTGTTTGCTTTCCATCCATCCATTTAATTGTTCCCTGCCAGCTTGTATTTTGCCTATATTGTATTTTCACTAAAAAGGATGCATTTATTTCTATAAAGAGTTCATTTGCTTCATTTATGCTCATAATGCTTGCCACCTTTTGAATATACCGAATTTACCTCTGTCACCCACGAGCGAAACTCATTAGTGGGCAGTGAGAAATGTAATTCATCCAGCTTTTCATTTATTAGTATGATCATCTCAATTAAGCTTCTAAAATACCTGGCCTTACCCGATTGACAATGCTGGATTTCACCATGTATACGGAAATCATTGTTAGCTATGATATTTAAGGTAAAATCTTCTGATTTGTTATCATTCATCTCCATAATCAATTCCCCCTTAGTGTCATATTTAATAATGACTACAAACAAATATTATCATTTAGTAGTCACGACTTAGTCCTTGCTTATCCTCAAATAGCTCCTCAACTAATCATAAAATAAACTTAACTCATTCACTGCTCAGTCACATATAATTCAAAACGCAAAAAAAAGAGCATAACAATTTCAAATTGTTATGCTCTTAATACATCACATGTTACGGTTCAAGTTAATATAGTCTTGCTAGCTAACAAGGCTTTGATTTAAATACATCAAATGTATTGGTTAGATTACTAAAACATCAAACTTACTATATTAAGGCATTCTATAGTATTTAAATACATCTCATGTTACGGTTCAATTAACAAATAATTTATAAAATTTCTCCACCCTTGATTTAAATACATTCAATGTTAAGGTTCAAAAGAAAAATAATACTTTTGCAGGTTCCGAAAACAATTTACAATTCCTCTTTAACTCCACATTCATATTTGTGAAAATAAACGGTATAGTTATATATTGATTTTCTTGTCCTCCAAGTCTTACTGGTAATCGTTCTTCATATTTCCATATATCAATGAGCCCCAAATCTATATTAGAGGCATTATTGGATTCTTTTTTAAATTCGAAACAATCTCTAAAAAATAAACTATTCACATTTTCACAATTAGCAATTTGTTTAAGTTCCACTATTTCGGCACCTGTAATATTTGCATAATGATCATTTTTCCCTAAATATGGCATATATATAAAGCTACTCTTTAAAAAACTATAAATTATTTTATCCATATTTTTATTGCCATCAATTAATATATAAATATCCCACATAGGTTTTTCTAGCCACTGCTCTTTTACAATAAGATTTCCACCCTCCTCATGTGATGCATATCCCACAGAATTATTAAATAATTGAATTTTTTTAGGAATATATCCTCTATCATTTCTAGGTACTATAGAAATATTCAAACTAATTAATTCACTATAGAACCGAGGAAACTGCAGTTTTCCCTGAAAATTATAACCTTCTAGTCCAATGGCAGCTCCTATTATTCCGAGTATCGCTATCTTGTGGATATTACCATAGGTAAAATATAAGTATGTATTTACTTCAGGCATTTTAAAAAAAGCAGTTTGTCCTGATATTGTGAATTTTAAGGCCTTCATTTGTTATACCTCTTCCCTTGTAAATATATTAAAATATCTGGCTTTACTTATATTCCCTTCCAATTTAGTTTTGTAAGGATTATAGTAAATTTCAATTGTCTCAATTCGATCAGATAGTTTGCCTAAAAGTTCTTCAAATTTTAATGAAATAATATCCTGGCCATCAACTTTACTAAAAGTAATGTACTGAGCTAAATCTGGCAAATATAAATTCTTTTGCGTTTCCACAAAAATGGCAAATTCATTTTCGCAACCTATCTTTGCGTTTGTATTAAAGGCAGTAGCAGAAACTAGTGCTACTTCTTTGAATTTTTTATAATCTTCTGCTGTATACCCAGGCGTTGCACCCATTTCAATATAGTTTTTATATGAAATTGGGTTTATTACAAATGGATAAAAATAATGAGCTTCACTGCTTATTATCTTTGTACCAATGGTTGAGGAATTAGCATCATCTTTTGTTCCATTTCTAAATGGTGATAAAATGTCTTGTTCCTCCACAGTTGTGTCCTCATATTTATTAAATCCCTGGCCAATCTGAACAGCTCCAGTTATAGAAATATTATTACCAACTTCCGCAAAAGTAGCTCCAAAGTTTTTTACATCTATTGCCTTAAATAAATTTTTTAAAACCTTGCTACTGTCTTTTTCCTTTTGTAAATCCTCTACTTTAAAAATTTCTTCATATCTTTCTTTTAAAGATTTTGGTTTTAATTTAATTTCACCTTTTTTCTCCTCAAGCTTCAATGATTTTATATATAGTACAATCTCACCCAAACTATCCCACATTTTTTTCATTGGATATTTTAATGCTTTATCGCTACCAAATATTTCTCCTGTTGATATTGATTTAGGTTGTCCACTAAAATCTGCATTCCAATTTGCCATAATTGATTTAATTCCTATAACACCACAAACTCTATTTTTCACTTGTAATTTCCCCCACCTTAGTTCGTTCATAAATTAGGCTCGTATATAAATATCCAGCAACCAATATATTTTCATTTACTTGACTCTCCGCCTGATATCCAAGAACCATTGCACTGAAGTTGTTAAACCTTTTGCTTTCCTTTTTAATAAAATAATTATATTTTTTAAATAGTACTTCTAATTGTAATTTTAACTTTTCATCGGTTTTACAGTTTAAAAGTGGATTAATTAAGGAGTGCATCCTTCCACTTGATTTTTTTAGAGATAATAAATAGCTAGAAATTTGCCCAACTGCAAAGTAATATTCATTGTCACTCTCAATTTTTTCTGTCTCTTTACTATTTACTTTTTCTCTTAAACAAGTAACAATTTCATATAATATGTCTGCCATCTTTTTTCCTCCTATAAAATAATCTAATATGCCACATCTAAGGTTAAATTGTTCTTTAGCTTTTATCTTGTACTCACTACATATTGTGCTTTTAATTATTTCCATAGAAGTCTTACCAAATATCTGTTTTATAATTGTAGTATCTCCCTTGTAAAACCAGTTAAAGAATGCCCCTCTTGACCTTATAAGCATCTCTTTAATTTTAAAATCATTTATTCTTATATCTTTAGGGTCTGAAAAGTAATTATTAGATAAAGCTTTATTAAAAAAAATATTATTAATTAACATTTTAAGTTCGTAAATATCCACAATTACTGTATATTCTTTATTAATTGCTCCCTTATAAAAGCTATTATCCATTGGTATAGCTTCATTTACAATTAAGCCAGTGATTAGATTGTTAAACCCTACAATTGTATCAAAATCACGAATTTCAATCTCTTTTCCTTTTATAGTTCGCATATAATATCCTGAGAATCTATCATCCAGATGTTCCTCATCAGATAAACATAATATATCTCCATTACCTATATAAATATTTGTTTTACCTATGCATGCATTATTAAATAAGAAATCAAAAAATTTCTTTTGCATAAGTACCTCGCGAATTGAAAGTATATATGGCGAAGGATTTCTTCTTGTTCTATTTTCTAAAAATGGCTTTTTTAAATTTAGCCCCATATTGTTATTTGGTACACCATAGGTTATATTATCTATTTTTACATTCAATTGAGTCTTATTATAAATATTAGGTATTACATATTTCTCACTTTCTTTTTTATATAGTTGTATATCGCGATTTAAGAATATCTTCAAATAACTTTTATTTTTAATTACCTTGTCTATAAGTAAAAAAATATTATTCTTAATCCATAATTTTTGTTTTTCAATTAAACAACAATCACTTTTTCCGTATTTATTTTCTACCCCCTCATACATGTTTCTTTTTTCATTATATTTCTTATCTCTATATTTAATTCTTTGATCTTTTAATATTTCATAGTAATTATCAATTATATCTTCTGTTAATGTCAGTTTATTAACATTTTCCTTTTTTACAAAAAAACTCAAATAATTATTACTATGTATTATTTTACTCGGATCTATAGGTTTGTTTATATCCACTAGTTTAGATAAATAATCCATTTGCGCAAACTCGTAGTAACTACTTGTTTTCTTGATCTTTTTTTTATTAACCTCTAATATTTCCGCAATCTCTCCATTTGCATCAACCAGGACATAACTTCCTTCACCTAAAACACAACTATCAGTTATAAGTTTTTCACCATCTTCGCTATATTTCTTTTCAAAGACTTCCAGACAGTCTTTTAGCATTAGTTTCTCCCCCTATAACCATTTATAATTTACATAACCGTATCCACGGGCATTCATCTCAAGTAGTCCTGCCCCAAGTGAAAAGTATGCCAAATCTTGTGCTAGGTTATTTACTGCAACATTTAATGTTATTTTATCTCCAAGCATTTTTATATTTTTGTATTTTGTTGCTATTGGCAATAGATTGTCAAATTTCATATAAGTAAATAAATCAAAGTTTTCATCTATATCTCTCTTTGTATAACTATTATATTTTTTTATTAGATTTGTTTTTAATCTTTTTTCATATATTTCTACACTCTCATTTTCTCTCCAATATCCATTTTCAAACTTTGCAACAACTGATGTTATTGAATAAATTCTTGCAATGTATTTTTTAGGAATTTTTTTTATTTGAAGTGTTAGAGCTTTTATGGTTGTACTATTTTCATCGCCTAGATATTTTTCAAAATGTTTTACTAACTTTTCGTCAACAGATCTTAGCGTTACTGTATATATGCTGCAAGCTAAATATACTTTGTTCTTTTCAATAGGAAAAAAAGAGGAGAATGTATAATTCTTATATTGATTATTATTATGAAAATTCATAAAATCAATGTCTTTAGTTAAACAACTATCTACAATTTTACTTATTTCAACCTGGCTTTCTTCCATTGGAATATCTTTTTTAAGATAAACTTTTAGAGCTAACTCCCATGCTTGCATTTATCATTCCCCCTCGTTTTTTATATCAATCACAATCATTGATTGATTTCAATAATATTTTTATAAGTATATCGTCATTTGTATAAGCCATTTCATGTTTCTTTAGAATGCGAGCTAATATCATATTAGCTTGCTTAAATGTCGCCTGTGAAAATAGAACAAGTATTTGACTCTCACTCCACTCTGACACAACATCGCCCCCACGTAGACCTTGTATTAACATATCAAGTAGTGATCCCCTTGCCTTTGCTAATACTTTTTTACTATCATGGGCCCTTTGTTTTGCTTTAGATACTGTAATCAATCCCATAAATACAACTTTTCCAGTCCTTACTGCTCTACGGCATTCTAATTTGCAAACTGAAATAAAAGTATTTGGCTCACAAAAGAAAGCACCATTCGAGTCACTACTGTCCATCATTATTTTTTGTATAGAACTTAAATCCAATATATTCTTATTATCATTACATTTAATTTGACTATATAATTTACGCAAAGCAGTTGATGGTTTCATTCCCATCTCCTCGTATATCATAGATGTTACATATTCGTATTGTTTTTGTGCCTGCTTCATATTACCAACACCTATTAGTGTTTCAATATAAATCACGTGCAGACTTTCCTCAAAAGGTTGAATCATTAATGCCTCTTCACATACTTTTAGAATATCCTCGGTCCTTCCACAATGCTCTAATAATTTTGTTAACTTGCCGATTATATCCATGTAAATGCGATGGTAATAGTTTCTAATGGGCATTACCCACTCATTATAGGAATCTTCACAAAGATAATCTCCTTTATATAGCATTAATGCCATTTGGTATAATTCTATTGCATTAATAAAATCATCATTCCCCTGCGCAACTTTTGCTTTTTTATAAATCTCCTCGAACTCATCAACATCTGTCCAATACTCGGACTCATTATTAAAGCTATAACAACCTTGCGAAAAATTTATAATTGACTCGCAATCCTTATTTACTCCTTTATAATCCAAAAGCATTCTAAGTCTATAAACAAGATTTTGCAAAGCTTTTACAGGATTATCACATTCCTTATCATTCCATAAAATACCGAAAAAATTTTCTTGTATAATCCTTTTATTTCTATATGTAAAAATATATTTAAATAAATTCCACAGTTGTTGAGACCTCTTGCTTTCATTTGAAATCACCTTTCCACCCGATCTTACTTCGAAACGACCCAGCGTATATACTTTTAGACAATCTTCTCTAGCATTTTCAACACCCTTTTGGTTATTGGCTAACAAGTAATCTCCCCCTCGTATCATGAGTCATCCTTAATAATGACTATAAATAAACATTACCATAATTTGGTCACAGCTTACTCCTTACTTAATCTCATTTATCTCTCAAGCTAATCATAAAATGAACTTATCTCAGTCACTACTCAGTCACAGAATTAACAAAAGCCGTTAAATTATACTGCCTTTTGTTAATTCTTTGTAGAACATCTAAAGAATAGATGATTATCAACGATAAATCTTAACGATGGTAATTTAATTTCCATAATTTTCTTTTATTTTTACCAATTATACCATAAAAAACCATTAAAGGAGGTGACCATAAAGCGAAGGACTTCCCTTCTAAAATATCGTTACGAGGAGTGAATTAATATGTTAAAAAACAATATAAAAAAAGGTATTACTGTGATCATTACATTAATCTCTTTATTAAATATTGGTCCCTTTTTATCAAATATAAATACCGTTAACCAAGTATCAAAAACTACTAATATATCTCTGCTAGCTAGCAGTCCTTTATCAATAGTTGCTAAAACTTATAACTTGAATATAACTGGAACATCTGATACTTCTGCTCAATTTCAAAAGATGATAAATTCTTTACCTAGTGGTACTTCAATTAAATTACCAAAAGGTAAATATAGATTTTCTAGCACTGTTAAATTAAAAGATGGAATAAAATTAATTGCATCCTCTGATGTTATTATTGTTGGCTCAGGAAAAAATACTTTATTTTCCACAGGTAATTCTAATAGTTTTCAGGGTATAGAGTTTCAAAATTGCTCTACTGCAATAAGCGTTTTTCAGAAAAAAGCACTAAATGTAATAAACTGCAGATTCACAAATAATATCAGTTATGCAGCAATTAATTTTTATGGATCTAGTGACTCTTCAGTTATAAACTCATTTTTCACAGGCATTCTTAAATATGGAATTCTAATTGATAACAACAGCGCAAATATTACGATAAACAAAAATAATTTTAATAACGCTAAAGTTTATGGTGGCTATAGTCACGAACAGATTGGTGGTCATGTTTACTGTTTAAGTGGGACAAAAATCTATGTGACAAACAATATTATAAAAAACAGCGGTGGGCAAGGAATAATATTCGCATACAATTCAACAACTAGAAAAGGTACAACTAGTTCTGTTGCAAGCAATAATCTATGCGAAGGAAATGGTCAAGAAGGCATTACAACTTATGGTGGCAGCAAAAAGCTTAGTGGGTCTAATACTATATCTAATAATACCTCTAAAAATAACAGATTTAATCAAATAGAAATATGGCAGTCTAATAACAACGTTGTTAAGAATAACATTGTAGATGAATCAGTAGCTGGTACTGGAAATTTGGGAGCAATATGTCTTTTTGCTACATATGGAACAAGTGTTACAGGTAATAAAATATTATCCTCTCAAAGTAACGGCATTGCTATAGTTGCAGGAACATGGAATTGTAATGTATCCTCCAATATTATTTCCAATACAAATAGAAAAAATAATTATTATACACCAGAGAGGGGTAATGGAATATTACTTGACTGGAATGGGATAGCTGATCCTCAATATATAACTCTTTATAATAATAAAATTAGCTCAAGCAAAGGAATTATAGGTAAGAGTGGCATATACTCAACTTCTAATATAAATCATCATAACAAAATAAGTGGAAATACATCAACAGGCTATAAATATGGAGTCCACCTATATGCCCTAGCGACTCGTGGAAAATAAGCATATAAATAAACCTACACCCAAACCAAATTAAAAGGAGTGAATTAAAATTTTAAAAAATAATATTAAAAAAAGTCTAAACTCAATCACAGTAACTTCAATTACAATATTAATTTCATCTATGATATTAATCTCGTTATCAAGTATTACTCCATTTGTAACTACTACAAATGCTGCTGTCTTAACAGCACAATCTTCTACTACGACTGCCGCAGGTAATAATCCTACTATAATAGAAGCCCTAACTTACAACTTAGATACAACGGGAGCATCCGATACTTCAGTTAGTTTTCAGAAAATGATAGATTCTTTTCCTAGTGGCACTGTAATACAATTACCAACAGGTACATATAAGTTGTCGAATATTGTTAAGATTAAGGATAATATGACCTTAATTGCCTCTAATGATGTTATAATTAAAGGCATAGGCAATAACACATTATTATCGTTAGGTAATGGTAACAGTTTTAATGGTTTAGAGTTTCAAAATTGTGCAGCCGCTATAAGTGTTTTTCAAAAAACTGGAGCCAATATAACAAACTGTAGATTTACAAATAATATTTCTTTTTCAGCAATTAATTTTTATGGATCAAGTAATTGCTTAGTTTCGAATTCATATTTTTACGGTGTACACAAATATGGAGTTTTAATAGATCACGATAGTTCTGATATAACAATAGATAACAATAATTTTGATAATGCTGCAGCTTTTGATGGCTATAGTCGCGAACAGGTAAGTGGGCATGTTTATTGTTTAAGTGGAACTAGAATTAATGTAACAAACAATATTGTAAAAAATAGCGGTGGGCAAGGTATAATTTTTGGTTATAATTCAACAACTGGAAAAGGTACAACGAACTCAGTCGCAAGTAATAATCAATGCATAGGTAATGGTCAGGAAGGTATTACCACCTATGGCGGCAAAAGCAAGGTTACGTTTGGAAATTATATTTTAAACAATACATCTATAAATAACAGATTTAATCAAATAGAAGTATGGGAATCTGATAATAACATTGTCCGTGGCAATACAGTAGAAGAATCAATATTTGGTCGTGGAAGTTTGGGAGCAATATGCCTATTTAATTCATCTGGAACAACTGTTACAAGTAACAACGTATTATCCGCGCAAGGTAATGGAATATCAATAATTGCTGGAAGTGCAAATTGCACCGTATCAGATAATTTTATAGCGGATACTAATAGGGAAAATGCAGTTAATATACCCCAAAAAGGAAATGGAATACTGCTTGACTGGAATGGCATCGCTGATCCTCAATACATAACAATAAAAAACAATACAATTAGCTCAAGTAATGGAGTTATAGATAAAAGTGGTGTGTACTCAACTTCTAATACCAATCATCATAACAAAATAGATAGTAACATAATAACGGGTTATAAATATGGAGTCCACTGGTATGCCCTTGCAACTTGCGGAGTATAAACGAAGGCCTTTATTGCTTAGCCCGAGATTTAAAAGGAGTGAATTGATATTTTTAAAAATAACATAAGAAAAAGTATAACTTGGAGTATATTATTAGTTTGTTTATTAAGTAGTGGTTTTTTTGTAACTACTAGGACGGCGTCTGCTGTGACTTCAAGTTCTTCTACAACTACTAATCCTACTATAATAAATGCTTTAAGTTATAACTTAGATATAACTGGATTATCAGATACCTCGACCCAATTTCAAAAGATGGTGGATTCGTATCCAAGTGGTAGCACAATTAAACTACCAAAGGGTATATATAAATTCTCAAAGATTGTTAATTTGAAAGACGGGATAAAATTAATTGCATCTAATGATGTTGTAATTCCAGGCATTGGCAAAAACATCTTATTTTCTACAGGTAACGATAACACTTTTAAGGGTATAGAGTTTCAAAAATGCTCTACAGCTAAAGTATTGTCTGCGCAAAATAACGGTATCGATGTAACTGCCGGAAGTTCAAATTGCACTATAACAGATAATAATATAGCAAATACAAATTTAAATAATAATATTAATGCTACAAACATTGGTAATGGAATATTACTCGATTGGAATGGAATAGCTGATCCTCGATATATAACAATCAGTAATAATAAAATTGGCTCAAATAATGGAATTATAGCTAAGAGTGGTATCTATTCAACTTCTAATACCACTCATCATAACAAAATAGGCAGTAACATAATAAAAGGTTATAAATATGGAGTTCATTGGTATACTCTAGCTACTTGCGGAGTATAACATTTTGTACTAACTCATTACGTAGGCACTACTAAACAAAGGATAAAGCCACATTTTTTATAGACTTTATCCTTTGTTTTTATTTAATATTGAATTAAAATTTAAGCATTACATATACTACTGTATACTAAAAATTATAAAAAATTTGCTAATATGAATATAGAGGGTGATTATTTGAATTTTTCAAAAAATAGAACACTTATTATTATAGTAATATTACTTACAATTATAATATCGGCATTTGTAATTATTACTAAAACAAAAAATCCAAATGTACATAATATTAATCAAAATGATATAAAAAAATATTCTTTAGACATAACTGGAGCAACAGACACATCAGCTTCATTTCAGAAAATGGTGGATTCTTATCCTAGCGGCAGTACAATAGAATTACCAGCAGGTAAATATAGTTTTCACAATACTGTCAAATTAAAAGATGGAATAAAACTGAATGCAACCAGTAATGTTATTATTATTGGAACGGGCAATAACACACTATTTTCTGTGGGTAATGTTAACAGTTTTCAGGGTATAGAATTTCAAAATTGCTCTACGGCTCTAAGTGTTGATCAAAAAAAGGGACTAAGGGTAAGCGCTTGCAAGTTTTTTAATAAAATTAATTTTGCAGCAATTAATTTTTCTAATGCAAGTAACTGCTCGGTTACAAATTCTTCTTTCTACGATATATTTAAGTATGGAATACTTATAGATAAGGATAGTTCTAATATTACAATTGATAAGAACAATTTTAATAACGCTAAAGTTTTTGGTGGCTACGCAAAAGAACAGATAAGTGGTCATGTTTATTGTTTAAACGGAACCAAAATAAAAGTTACAAATAATGTGTTAAAAAATAGTGGTGGGCAAGGCGTGATATTTGCTTATAACTCAACAACAGGAAAAGGTACAACTAATTCAGTAGCAAGCAATAATCAATGTATAGGCAACGGTCAAGAAGGTGCTACAATTTATGGAGGTAATCAAAAAGTTACGGAGGGTAATTCTCTTATAGGAAATACCTGCAAAAACAACAGATTTAATCAGATAGAAATATGGCAATCAAATAATAACATTGTCAAAAACAATATCGTGGAAGAATCAAAAGCTGGCATCGGAAACCTTGGCGCAATATGTTTGTTCGATACTTTTCAAACAACCTGCACTGGAAACAAGGTACTGTCTGCGCAAAATAATGGTATTGATATAACCTCAGGTAGTTATAAATGCACTATATCAAATAATAATATACAAAATACTAATGGCAATAAAGCTAATAATGCAAAGGAAAAAGGTAATGGAATATTACTTGACTCAAATGGAAAAGCTCAACCACAATATATAACAATTAAAGATAATAAAATTAGCTCTAGTATTGGAACTATAAATAAGAGTGGTATATACTCAACATCTAATACAGACCAGCACAACAAAATAAATAATAATAAGATAACAGGTTATAAAACAGGAGTTCATCAATATGCTAAAATGACCATTGGAAAATAGACATAAGAAAAGAGATAATTTTTTAGATTATCTCTTTTCTTATGTCTAAATTGTTTTCTTGTTCAATTTTATCTGGTGACCATCTACTTAATATCAATCCATATATAATCCAATTTACTGGGTTTGTAAAATAACCTCCGTAAATTTGATATAAAAAACTAAATAGCAGAAGATTTGCCAGTAACATATTTCTTTTTAAAATTACATTAATTAATAAAAATGTGTTTAATAAAACAATGCAGGCTATCCCAAATACTCCGCCTTCTGAAATAAAGTATGGAAATGATGCAGCAACTACTGCTGTCATTCCAGTTGCCTTAAATATTTTTCTTGTGTTGTCTGTATTTAGGTTGCCAAGTCCTACTCCAATACCATTAGTTTTAGTTATTGCTGTAGACGTGAACTTTTGAGTAACATTTACTCTGTAACTATTAGAAGAATCCTTTCCATTTAACGTATCAATTGTTCTCATATAAATTGAGGCCTTAGTTACAACAAATAATATTGTTATTATAGTAAAAACTAATATTAATCCATATCCAACTAAAATGTTCTTAAAATTCATTTTTACTACTAGGGCTACAAATGATACGGCGGCTATAGTTCCAAGAAGCATTATTGAAGACCCGTAAGCTCCAGATAATACTAATAAAACTATGCAATCTATCATATAGATTATGTATTTTACATTTACTTTCCTATCTTTTTCCACAATAATTAAATACATTAATATAATAATTATAAAAGATAAGTGAAAGCCTAGTTCGCTAGGTTCTATATAAAACAAATTAAGTCTTACAAGGCTATATTTATTTATGGTATCATGAAGCCTCCATAAATATTCGTTTTTCATAAAAAGCACCGCTATTGGCGTAAGTATTAAGTAGATCCTACACACATAATCAATAAACTTTTTAATCTTAAAATCATTCATTTTTCTGGCTACCAAAATCATTAGTGAAACGCATATAGCAATTTTAGAAATATTAATCATAAGCTTTTGCATATCTAGATTTTCTATAACCATACCTTGAAAGATACCATAACATACTATGGGTAGTGCACATATTATTAAGAGCGATATGTCTTTTTTTCTTTTAAATATAACAAAAAGGGTTCCTAAAATGCCTAACCCATAAAAAAAATCTAAATTTCCAGTTATAGTTTTACTGACAAACGGTAAGTTGGCGACCATCTGATGAAAACAATACAATAATGCCATTAATATTTCCATTAGCCTATTTCTTCACTCCTTTTCATTAAATCATTATATAATTTCATTATATCTTCAGTATGTTTGTCCATCATATAAATACTTGATAACTCCATTATATTTTGATTAATATAAGATAACTTTTCTCTATCATTTATTATAGTTTGTAAATTATTATATAATTCCCCTCTATGAGCCTTAATTATGATGCCCGTAACTCCGGAAACAATCATATCTTTAAAACCTACAAGATCTGTTAGAATTACAGGCACACCATAGGAAAATGCCTCTAGTGCTATATACCCAAATGTCTCATACCAGATGCTGGGAACTATGAGTAGATCTGTATTCTTGAATATATCCTCTAGCTCCCCATAATCATAAGTACCTTTTACCTTTACTTTTCCAAGGAACTTACCCGTTTTTATATTTACACTTCTTCCATAAACATTTAAATTCCAAGCATTAATATTATTTTTCATTAACCTTTCAAGTACATCTAGTAGGAAAAATAAGCCTTTATACTTTTCTATAGATCCAATATACGTTATTTTTAGCGGTTCATTACCATTGCTATGTTTTTGTATTCTATTATCCTTTATATTTGCATGAGTAATATTAAGTATTTCGCTATTTACATTGTCTATATATTTCTCATATGCATTTTTTGAAATCGTGCTATTATAATGAATGAAATCTATATTATTTAATATATCAATATAATATTTTCTTAAGTTAATATATGCATCCGCTGGAGGTTTACCAATTTTACTATTGCTTTTTTCATTTACCTGCTCCGATTCAGATAAATTTTTGTTTTTCTTTATAATTAATTTCTGTTTATAAGCTCTTAGCTTTTTTAGCATGGAACTATTCTTTAATTTTCTATAAGTCTTTGACTGCATTAAAATCATTAAAGAATTACTATAGCCATTTGCATTGCATTCTATACATCTTTTCCCATTATCATAATCCATACATATATCCCCTCGCAAATCGATAAGATTAACTTTAGGGCATATTCCAAAATAATCATGAGATGTGAATATAGTTTTTATCTTTAACTTTTGTGCAGCTTCAATTAGTTCTTTATTGAGTCCCATTAATGTATGAATATGTATGATCTCCACGCCTATTAGTGTTAAAAAATCAATATAAATATTTACATCTACATTTTTCAAATAAACCCCTGGCCTCGGTATTCCGCTTAATAATGGAATAGATGTTGGATTTAGTATTTCATAGACTTTAATAGCATGAAAATCTTTATTTTCAACAAGTCGCAATTTTCTATAAAGCGAAAAACTTCCTGGATATAACAAGGAAACTTCATTGCCCTTTGCAACTTGACTTAACATAAGATCTACAGAATATTTAGTTAATCCTCCGCTTCTAAAAGGTGGAAGTCCTAAAGAATAATGCAATATTTTAATAATTCATCACATCCTTTATCTATAAAAAAAGTGCTTCGTATTGATTAACAATCTTATCCCAGGAATAAGAGTCTTTAATAATATTTGTTGAAGCCATCGATATTGTTTTAATCTCACTTTCTTTTAGTTTATCCGTTTGATCTATTAAATCAGATAAATTGCCAGACTGTTTATTAAAATATAAAGCTCCTTTTTCACCTACTTCTCTATTAAAACTAACATTTAAGAGCAAATTAACATCTGTACTTGACAGAGCTTCAAGGAGTGATGGATTTGTTCCTCCCACTGAATGTCCGTGAATATATGCAAATGCTTCTTCTCTGATTTTTTTTAGAAGTTCACTATTATAAACTGTTCCCACAAATTTTATTCGCGTGTCATTAATAAATTGAGTTTCCTTGAGTAACCTATCATAAAATTTGTTTTTCTTAAAATTAGTAATTATAACTAAATCCTTATCAACATCAGACTTCATAAATTCTCTTATCATAGTCTCATAATTATTTTCAGGTACAAACCTTCCAACTATTAAGTAAAATTCTTTTTTTTGTATTGAAAATTTGTTGAGCCAATCAGTTATTATTTTATCATCTTCATTTAGTTTTGATTTTGCAAGTTCTGCCCCATAGGCTATAAATGTAGTATTAGGGTTATAATTCATATACTCAGTTTGTATATATTCCTCTATACCTCTAGAATCACATACTTGCAAATCTGAATTTTTAACCATTAATTTTTCTGAATATTTCCAATAAGCCCTTATTGGCATAATCCATTTACTTCGCTTCCACTCATGTCCGTCGGGATTTATATATAAGCTTATCCCTAAGTCATTTAGCTTTTTCTTATAAAATCGTAAAAATGGTCCAATTCTACAAGCAAGAACAAGAATAGTTGGATTTAATATATTGTGATCTTTAATATATTTTATAGACTTGCTTAACGCTTGCAAATCATATAGAACTGCTTTAGCAGGACCTACATTTTTCACATTAACGTTAAAACATCTTGCGCGATTATAATAAAACTCATCATCATTTTCAGCCATACAAGCAACATGATACATGATATTTTTACTTTTCTTATAAAGTGTTAACTTTTCTACAAATGTTTCAAACCCACCATACTTTGCCGGTATTCCTTTTGAACCTATGATAAATATATTTGCCATTTGTCTACACCCCTTTTTCTTATGTGATATTAATGTTAGTTAGTTATTAATTAGCTTTATTTAAAAATACGCCTATAATATTGGCACTTTCCTTTTCCAAGATTTCTTTAGCTTTTGAAACTGTTTTTCTCTCCGCTACTCCGCTATTAACCACAAGTACACAAGCATCCGAGTACCTTGATATTGCCTTCGCATCAACGCCGACCGTTAGTGGTGAAGTATCCATTATGATATAATCAAACTCTTGTTTTAAAGACGCGAGAAAATCTTTAAAATTTTCTGATACAAGAAGTTCTGCATAGTTTAATGCCAAAACTCCCGAAGTTACTATTTGTAAATTCTTTTGCTTTGTAGTTTGAACTACTTCATCAAATTTAATATCTCCTGCAAGATAATTCACTAGACCTTTATCATTTAATAAGTTAAAGATATTATGTATATTGGGATTCCTTAAATCACAATCAATAAGTATAGTTTTTTTCCCACTCTTAGCCAGAACCATTGAGAGATATGCAGCCGTAGTAGACCTACCTTCATTTTTTTCTGCACTGGATATCATAATAACTTTTTTATCTTGCCCTTTGCACTGAAACTGGATATTTGCTTTTAATTCATTAAATGCTTTAGCATTAGTAGAATCTAAATTAAGAAACTCTGCATATTTTGTTTTTTTCATTAAATAACTCTCCTTTATATATCTCGTTATATATCTCTTCTTTTTCTTTTAGGCAACTTTCCAATAACATCTAGTTCTAAATATTTCTCAATATCGTGTTTAGTCCTAATTTTCTCATCAAAAAATCCTATAAAAGTTACAATAAATATTGAAAGAAAAAGTCCAAGTAAAAACGCTAATATTACAGTACTAAATTTAAACGCATTATTTGAAGTACCATTGTCAACTGATGTGTCCATAATGTGCAAACTCAATTTGGGATATATTCTATTTGCTTCTTTTGCAAAAGAACTATAGACCGCATCAGCTATCTCCCTAGACTTTTTTTGTGATTCTCCACTAGCTGTAATTGTCAAAATCGGAGCATCCGCAGAGACTGCGATAGTATAACTCTTTTGAACATCTATTGTAGAAATAGATCCCTTTAATTCTGCACTAGTTTGCCTCGCAATAGTATTGGAGCTTGCAATTTGCTCAAATGTACCACCTATAACTTTCGCAACAAGTATATCTTCCTCTTTACCTAAAACAACGCTGGTTGTTGTTTTATAAGTTGCATTGGAACTTTTCATTGAATAATAATTAATTGAGGCTGCTGTTAATGTTAGTAGCATTGTTATCAAAATTATAATCCATTTACCTCTTTTTATAACATTTATAAAATCTTTATAATCTAAAGTAGTGTCACTTTTCATATTAATACCTCCATGGTAATTGTTTCTTTTTATAATCTCGTATATTGTTTTGTATTAATTTAATTCTTGTTAAAAACAATATTAATACAACGTTTTTCGATTTCATAAATTTAATAAGTAATCTATGGAATATCCCAATAACATTAGAATTTTCCAAATTCATAATAACTTGTTCATCATTTATTAAATTTAATACTTCATTAAATTTATTTTTATAACTTAAATGGTTCCCCTTATAAACTACCCTATAGAAATACTCAATTATACGATAAGTAAAATGAGTTGACTGGTATTCTATGGCTGGCCTATCATATTTGCCCCACTCTTTAAGCTTATTTACAATAGTTCCATTCTCCTTCGCAACAATGCTTAAATAATTTTCTGAATACTTTAACCATACTGGATTTTCATTCTCAATTCTATAATTGTAAAATGCTTTGCCCATGACTATACAACTATCAATGTGCTCATAATAGTTAGCATTAAATATTGTGTCTTCGCCACGTTTATAATTCTCAAATTTTAAATTGTATTTCTTTATGATTTCTGATTTATAAATCTTGTTCCACAGAGTATCCCCAATTTCTTCTTTTCTTAATAAGATGTAATTGCTTAAAATCTCATCTTTTGTTTTGAAAAAATACTTATTTGGTAATACAGTTGTTCTTCTTATAGTTTTCCCATTTTTATCTACAAAAACATTGGTTTGCCCTGCTATAACTAAATCAACATCGTTTTTATATATGAGCTCGTACATTTCCTTTAACAAATTTTCTTCATACCAATCATCACAATCAAAAAATATAATGTATTTACCTAGAGAAACATCTATACCTCTATTTCTCGCAGCCCAGGTTCCTTCATTTTTTTTACTGACTAATTTTATTCTTTTATCTATTTTCGCGAACTCATTACACATCTCGAAGCTATTGTCAGTGGATCCATCATTCACTATTATTAATTCAAAATCTTTAAATGTTTGGTTTATTATCATCTCCATACACTTATGAATATATTTTGCTCCATTATAAATGGGGACTATAATACTTACTCGAGGCATAATAACACTCCTTTAAAGTTAGCTTTGATTACTTTTTGGATTTCTAAACTTGTATAACATAGAAAATACAAGAGAATAAGTTCTTGTTTTTATAAGTAACGCAATAACTTTATACTTGAGTGTTAGCTTACTATTACCTATTATTTCAGGAATTTTTAAAGAGTTAACCTCTTTTTTTACTGTCTTTTTAAAATCTAAATAATTACTTTTATCTCTTATCTTGAAGTATTGCATCCAATATTTATTATGTATTGCATGCAAAGTTTTAATAAGGTAGACTCTATAATAAAGGATTAGATCTTCATAAAAGATTGGATTCTTTGTTATATAATCTCTCATGATATAACATCCCTTTAACATATCCTCCATTGATCTTATTGAAAATATCTTTGTAAGTGATGCTTCTCTTTGCCTATAAAAATATAGTGGTTCTTTCATTGAATATATTTTCTTAGAATTCGCAAGTAATAGAAAGGAAACAGGAGTATCTTCACATACTACAAAATCGGGAAACAAAATATTGTTTTTTGTGAAGAGTTCCCTTTTGTGCAGCTTATTCCATACATATCCCTTAATGTCATTTAATAAAAACATTCTAAGAGCCTCTGTTTTTTCAATATAACCACCTTTATCAATTCCCTCTATTTCACATTTATTAAAGCTTAAGTTTTCATTATTTTTTTTGAGAGAGTTATTATACAATATGTAATGGCAAATGACTATGTCAGAATTATCACTTTTAGCCCTTTTGTACATTCGCTCAAACATATTCGATTCAATAAAATCATCACTATCAACAAATGCTATGTATTCACCTTTTGCTGCTTTAATCCCTGCGTTCCTTGTTTCACTGATACCACTATTTTTCTGATTTATAATAATTAACCCAGGGAATTTTTTTTTATATTCTGTAATTATTTTATAAGACTCATCTGTAGACCCATCATTTATTACAATGATTTCTTTATTTTTAATAGTTTGATTAATAACACTCTCCAGGCAAACAGCTAAGTATTCCTGTACATTATAAACTGGTATTATAATACTTACATCCACATTATTCAACGAAACATCACCTTCTTGAATTTATGCAGCGTGATATCCTTTAATAAAATTCGTAAATATTTTGAATGCATATAACTTTTACCAATTAAATAAATTCTATGAAATTCATTTTTTTTCTTATAGTGTTTTGATTTAGTAAGACCTTCTAATGCTAAACTATATCTACTTTCTTCATTAGAATCGATTTTAATGTTCTTTAACTTTTCCACTGATTCATTCTCACGTCCATATTTCAATCTATCTTTATACATCTTAACAACATGCTTAGAATATAAAAGTTGCTGCAGTGAATTACTTTTGGAGATTCCACTGCTTCTAATTCTATATCTAACTAAAAATTCATTTGAATTCGCAAGTTTAAATCCGTTAGTTATAAGTCTTAATAAAAAATCATAATCTTCTGCACATGTAATTTCTCTGTAGCCTTTATTCTTATCTGCACACTTCTTTTTGAAAAACCAGGTTGGATGATTAATAAAATCTACATTTAGTAAACAAGTTTTTATTAATCTCATTTCCTTTGGTATTGACTCATCTCTGTATAATTCATTTCCTTCTTCATCTATATTGATACATCGGCCACCCATAAAGTCAACATCTGGATGTTTATTAAAATAACCCATTTGTTTTTCAAACCTATCAGGCATAGATATATCATCTGCATCCATTCTTGCGATAAATTCACCTTGTGCATAACTTAATGCCTTATTTAAGCTTTTGACTAAGCCAATATTCTTTTCATTTTTAAAATATCGAATTCTTATGTCTTTTTTGCAATAAAATCTAATTATGTCATTCAATTTATTATTATCTGGATTATCTAAAATAATAATAAATTCTAGATTTATGTAACTTTGCTTAAGTATTGATTCTATTGCTTCCATTAACCATTTTTCTTTTTCGTTATATACACTCATAATTACAGACACTAATAATTGTTTATTACCATTCATGAAAAACACCTCGTTAAATATTCTATTTAAATCATCTTTTGGGCCCTGTTGCATTACGACTTAACCCTTCGCATTTTCAATGCAGATATAAATATTTTCTTCTCGAATTTATTAAATCCCAATACCCAAAATACAATAAAGAATATTATTGTAAATAAAATACCAAACATCAAAATTGATATATAGGATGTAAGGCTAAACAAACCTAGTGCAAAGAATCCTAAAACAAATGAAATAGTCGTTGGAATTACTAATTTCAACATATCGATCCAAAAGTACTTTATATCTAGCTTTATAACATATTTATAATATAAGTTGTTGGCAACAGCATTTATAATCATTCCTATTGCTGTACCAATTGCACATCCCATACCTTGATATTTTTTTACAAGAATTACTGATATAATAACGTTGAGAATTGCAATAGATAAGTATATGTATGCTTTCACTCTATGCATATTCATTGCTTCTAGCATTGTAGCAAATAATGATTGAATTATTGAAAAAATTTGAGGAAACATTAGTACTATTGCAATGAGATAACAATATGAATATCCATCGCCTACCCAACGTACAATAAACTGTTTACCTACTAACACAAAGCCTACAAAAATATAGCTACATATGTAATATTGAATCCGTCCCACTTTGGTTAAAAGTGCCATTAGATCTTTTTTGTTTGCCTCGATTGTAACCATTTTTGTTAATTTAGGCAAAAACATACTTGATAAAACATTAGATAATGAGATAAAGTATGTATTGAATTGTGATGCTACTGCATATATAGCAATAGGTGCTGAACCAACAAACATTGCTATTATAAGTTGATCTGAATTCCAATATATTTGATAAGCTATTGCACCTAAAAACACGAAAAAAGAATAGTTGAATATTTGTCTAAATAACACCTTATCAAATGCTCCGAGTTTTATTTTTAATTTAAGTATCTTAAAACAATAAAAAACATTAACAAGCCCTAACAATAAATTAAAAACTGTTGATCCTATAACCATCCCAAACGCTCTATAACCAAATAACAATACCATTATCATAATAGCTGGATTCATAATCGTTCTTATTAGATTAAGCAATTTTATATACACAAATTTTTCATGTGCTGTTATTATTGAATTAAATATACTCAGTGGAAACGATAGCGAGATATTAACAATAGCAACCATAAACATTTGCTTTGTTTCCATAACTTCATGGACACTTAAGCTTTTACTCATCATTTTCCCTAAATTGAAATAGATTATTGTTCCTATTACTATAGATATCAAAGCTAAAACCAAATACAAACTTAAAAACATCCCGTTTACTTTTTTGCGTCCATCCTCATTTTCTTCTATCATATATTTAGAATTATATCTAATAACTGCATTTCCAAATCCTAAATCTAGAAGATAAATATAAGCTACTATTGAGTTTACTAGTGAAAATAATCCATACTCGGATTTTCCAAGTCTTGTTAACATAAATGGTGTATAAACCAATGAAATTACATTTCCCAGTATTATAGTAATGTAAGTTATAACCATAGCTTTTCTCATACCATTTTTCAAATCTTAATTCACCTCTATTTCATTACTTCTATTATTTTTTCATAATTCTTCATAGCGAATGAATTATCGTATTCTTTAATTTCAATATTTTTAAGTTCTTGTATTAAACTTGGAATTTCATCTATATCATTTACAAATTTAATGTAATTTAGATCTTTAAGCCACTCGTAGGTATCTTTAACTTTATGATTATAATTTGCGATAACTATGCAAGGTGTTGATGTAATTGCACAAAATACCATTCCATGTAATCTATCAGTAATAACTACTTGGACCTTTTTAAACTGATCCCATTTTTTGTTTAATTCTTTTTCTCTTTGATTAACATTAATCATATATTCTAAAACTTGATTGTCATCACCTTTGTATTCGGCTACTGTATCTGTAATAATTATATTATCAAAATTCAATTGAACCTCATCTAAAATTTCATCCTTTTGCTCTGATGTCAAAACGCCCTCTCTATCTTTTCTTAGGCTTAATAGCGCACCTTCTCTAGGAAGTATTGGATTAGTTTTATTTAAATACATAACAATATCAGGAGTGAAAATTACATTGTTATTTGGGAATGCCTGTTTCATTATGTTATATGATGTAGCCTCTCTTGCAACTATTGTAAAATTTTTATGTTGATTGTAAATCATCTTAGATTTTTCAAACTCTTTTCTCCCATTGTTACTATCTTTGAAATAAATTGATTGTGGAAATAAAATAATCTTATTATCTTTAAATTCAGAGATAATATTCCGCCTCACTTCTTCTTCCCAAAAATATTCGTCTCCTAAGTTACCCCCACCATGCAGCACGAAAATATCATTTTCTTTAACATTTTCTTTCAAACTTTTTAAGTGTTTCATTAAATCAACTGTGTTTATTTCTATAATTGTGTGTTCCTTAAAATTATCCTCTAATATCTTGTTTTCTGCATATACAATAGCTTGATCTCCTAGGTTACCATGATGTGGTGTTCCTATAAGAAAAATATGATTTTTATCTTCCTCTATTTTATACAATTGATTTGTTTCATTAAATCCTCTTACATATTCCTTATGGTATGCAAACTTTTGCATCACTTTTCTAGGAATCATTGAACTTACTGATTGTTTAAGTTTTGTCTTTCGCACCTTGTGTTTAGGATAAATGGAGGTATATAATTTAGGATATTTACAAATAAAGAGAAGATATAACTTTTGTTTTAAACCCATATATTTACTATTTTTTAAACTAAGATATTTTTCTTTCAATTTAGTTAAAATATCATTTATCTCACTGGTATATTCATTTTTCGCAAAATCTAATAACAATATATCATTAAGGCAAAATTCCAATCTATTAAACATTTGTTTATCACACATATCTGCTAATTGTGGTTCTAAGTTCTTTATAAATTCCAAGCACTCGATATTAGCCTTGTAATAGTCAAATCTTTTACTAGGTGTGTTACTTCCACAAATACTGTCTTCTCTCATCAAATAATAATATTTAGGACTTTTTATATCCACGATTTTATTTGATAATGAGAATAATTTGTATGTAGTAAATATATCCTCATAACATTTTCCTTCTGGGTACCTAATATTCTCAAATAGCTCTTTTTTATAAAGCTTGTCCCATGCAAAATTTTTCATGCCACTATACTCATCAAGAACTAGTTCTGACAATGCCTCACTTCTTGTGAATTCTTGAGCTTTTTCACTATCTGAAATTGTTGTTATTCTATTCCCTTGTACAATGTACCTACCGCAAACCGAAATATCAGCATTATATTCAACTAAAGCGTTGTAAAGTGATTCATACATATCCCTTTCTATCCAATCATCGCTATCAATAAATCCTATATATTCACCGCAGGCAACATCAAGTCCAGCATTTCTCGCAGAACTTAATCCTCCATTTTTTTTATGTATTACTTTTATCCTATTATCTTTTAATGAATATTCTTCGCAAATAATTCCACACTCATCAGGGGATCCATCATCAACAATGATAATTTCTAAATTTTTATATGTTTGGTTTAATATACTATCAACACAGTTTCTAATATATTCCTCTACTTTGTAAATTGGTACTATAATTGAAATTAAGGGGTTGTGCATTAAATCATCTCCTTCGGAGCTGCATTCTAACGACTTTAAAAGTCGTTAAAATATCACATTTGCAGCTTTTAATAGTTCTGCCTTTTTATCTTTCTCTGAAAGTAGCACTTCCTCTATGCCAATGAGTGGCCATTCTATTCCTATATCCGAATCATCCCAGGCTATCGAACCTTCAAACTCAGGATGGTATAAATTAGTACATTTATATACGAACTCTGCAACATCTGAGGTTACAAGGAACCCATGGGCAAAACCTTCTGGTACATAAAACTGTTTTTTATTCTCTCCACTTAGCATAACGCCAAACCATTTACCATAGGTCTCGGAGTTAGCCCTTAAATCCACAGCTACATCAAACACTTCACCGCTTAAAACTCTAACAAGTTTCCCTTGAGAATACTCTCTTTGAAAGTGTAGTCCCCTAAGTACTCCCTTTTTAGATTTAGATTGATTATCCTGAACAAATACCATATCAAGCCCTGCTTCTTTAAATTCATCATAGTTATATGTTTCCATAAAATATCCTCTGTTGTCTCCAAAAATTGTAGGCTCTATTATATATAAATCTTTTATTTTCGTCTCAATAAATCTAAATTTCCCCATTATAATTCTTAAACTCCTTTATACATCTTTTTATAGTATTTTTGATACTCTCCACTGGTTACATTCTCCATCCAATCTCTGTTATCTAAATACCACTGAATTGTCTTTTTTATTCCAACTTCAAAAGTTGTTTCAGGATACCATCCAAGTTCATCCTTTATCTTACTTGGATCTATTCCATATCTTCTATCATGACCTAATCTATCTTCAACGTGTTTTATTAATTTTTGTGTTATTTCCTTGTCTACATTTTCATTTAAATATGAAATAATGCTAGTAACTATTAGGATATTTGTTTTCTCATTATGCCCACCAATATTATAAACTTCACCAAATCGTCCTCCCCTTAGTACCATATCAATAGCTTTGCAATGATCCACAACATATAACCAGTCGCGAATATTTAAACCATCTCCATATACCGGCAAATCCGTGAGGTGCAAACAATTGTTTATTAAAAGAGGTATAAGCTTTTCTGGAAACTGATATGCTCCATAATTATTTGAACACCTAGTTATATTCATTGGCATTTTGAATGTATCAAAGTATGCTTTTACCATTAAATCACTAGCAGCTTTTGATGAAGCGTAGGGACTATGCGAATCAATAGGCGTTGTCTCTACAAAATAACCTGTGGCGCCTAGAGAACCATATACCTCATCTGTTGAAACCTGAAGGAATTTTACATCTTTCTTGAAACCTCTTTCAAGCTCCCATGCATTTTTTGCGCTATTTAAAAGATTTACTGTTCCAAGTACATTTGTTTTAACAAAAACTTCTGGGTCTTTTATGCTTCTATCTACATGTGATTCTGCCGCAAAATTTACAACATAGGTAATGTCGTATTCCTTGAACAACTTTTCTACTAATTCTTTATCACATATATCTCCCTGAACAAATGTGTAATTTGGATTATCTTCAATTTCTTTAAGGTTTTCTAAATTCCCTGCATAAGTTAGCTTATCTAAATTCACTATTCTAATGTCATTATATTTCTCTAACATATAATGAACAAAATTTGAGCCTATAAAACCCGCTCCTCCTGTTACTAAGTAAGTTTTCATGTTATTCCTCCAAACTTCATCTCACTCTATAATATATATTTCTCTATATTATGTTCTTTATATTAGCTACTTCTTTTAGTGCCGCTATATTTGCTTTTTTATATTCCATAGCAATATCCATTAAATATGTTCCATAGCCAGTTTTTAAAAGCGGTTGCGCCAATGCCTTTAGTTTTTTTATAGTTATCCAACCTTTTCTATAAGAAATTTCTTCAAGGCAGGATATATATGTACCTTGAGTGTTCTGAACAGCTTCTACAAAATTTGAAGCTTGAAGCATTGATGCATGAGTTCCTGTGTCAAGCCAAGCGAGGCCTCGTCCTAGTAGATTGACCTTAAGTTTTCCCTCTCTCATGTACATTCTATTTAGATCTGTAATTTCAAGTTCTCCCCTTTTGGACGGTTTTAACTTCTTAACTTTTTCTACTACAGTATTATCATAAAAATATAATCCTGGAATAGCATACTTGGATTTTGGATATTTGGGTTTTTCCTCTAATGAAATTACCTTTCCCTCATTATCAAACTCCACAACTCCAAATGATGTTGGATCTTGGACATGATACCCAAATATGACTGCACCATCCTCAAGCGTTGCGGCTTCATTAAGACTTTTAGAAAAACTTTGTCCCCAAAATATATTATCTCCAAGTATCATGGCTACATTATCATCGTCAATAAATTCTTCTCCAATTATGAAAGCCTCAGCTAATCCATTTGGTTCTTCTTGAATTGCGTATTCTATCTTTAGTCCCAATTTACTGCCATCCTTAAATAGTTCCTTAAAGCCTGGCACATCCCTAGGTGTTGAAATTATTAATATTTCTCTTATACCCGCTAGCATTAAAACCGATAATGGATAATAAATCATTGGTTTATCATATATTGGCACCATTTGTTTTGATACCGCTTGTGTAACAGGAAAAAGCCTTGTACCTGATCCCCCAGCTAATATAATACCTTTCATAACTATATTTCCTCCTCGCATTATTCTTTAGTTTAATCAAACATCCTTTGTTTCAACAAAAGTCTTTTATTTTAATAAAAAACTGTCCTACCTTGCTCCATCATCACCAAACAGCACTCCTACTGTCTTAAAAATAAGGATTATATCTAACCATGTATTTCTATCTTTTATGTACTCAACGTCCATTTCCATCCACTCTTCAAAACTAACGTCACTTCTTCCATTTACCTGCCAGTAACAAGTTAACCCTGGTTTTGCAACTAATCTTCTTTTTTGAAAAGGTGTGAACTGTACTACTTCTTTGGGCAGACTTGGTCTTGGTCCGACTAAGGACATATCCCCTTTTAGTATGTTGAAAAGTTGTGGAAGTTCATCTATGCTTGTCTTCCTTATGAACTTACCACTATTTGTTATTCTAGGATCATCTTTCATTTTAAACATTGGCCCCGACATCTCATTTTCATTTTTAAGCTTGCCTAGAAGACATTCTGCATCAGAACACATAGACCTAAATTTGTACATAATAAATTTTTTCCCGTTCCGCCCAACTCTATCCTGAGCAAAGAAAACAGGTCCCTTTGAATCGAGTTTTACCCAAATAGCAACAATAATCATCACTGGACTTATTAAAACTATCCCACTAAAAGCACCAATAATATCAATTATTCTTTTTATTATAAAATATCCTAACTTTTTTTTATATATACGAGCGACTGCTACTTGTATCACTTTTGATTCCTTTTGTAATTGCTGCACTTAAATCCCCCCTTGGTTTTAAAAACCTAGTCATTGATTTTATTACTAAATTGATAAGTAATGAAGCTTCAAGACTTAATCGGTGCTAATATAGAAATGTAGGACACATTTTGTATTCTGTATGGAAAAGCAAATAAGTGATGAATCATCATTAAGGTAATTGCAATACCTTTAGCTATTTGAGTATGTAACTTAGTAAACTCATATTTCTTAATCTCCATAAACTAAATTTTTCGCTGCTACTTCCGCATATAGATGTCTAAACTTATCATTGTTTTGCAGGGTTTGAAGATATTCCATAAATGGTCCTTTTAATTCATCTCTTTTTAAAGCAAATTCTACTGTTGCTTCTAGAAATCCTAATTTATCACCTACATCATATCTACGTCCTTCAAATATATACGCATACATTTCTTGCTTTGCTGCCAATGTCTTTAGAGCGTCAGTTAACTGAATTTCGCCGCCTTTGCCTGGCTTTGTGTTATCTAATATATCAAATATCTCTGGGGTTATTATGTATCTACCAAGTATAGCTACGTTTGATGGTGCTAAATCTATTTGTGGTTTTTCAACAAGATTATTTACCTTATATACCCTATCTGTAATTTGTATTCCATCAACTACGCCATATTTATCTACATTTTCATTTTCTACTTCTTGAACTCCTAAAATCGTTGCATTTTTATCCTCATAACAATCCATAAGTTGTTTTAAGCATGGAACTTTTGCATCAACTATATCATCACCGAGCATTACAGCAAAAGGTTCATTCCCGACAAATGCTCTTGCACAATTAATTGCATGTCCAAGTCCTTTAGGTTCCTTTTGCCTTATAAAATGTATATTAACCATGTTTGATATATCTCTAACTTGTTTAAGAAGGTTATCTTTATGTTTATTTTCTAGTTCAAGCTCTAGTTCTACTGATTTATCAAAATGATCTTCAATAGATTTTTTATTTCTTCCTGTAATAATTAATATGTCTTCTATTCCAGACGCGATAGCTTCCTCTATAATATATTGCATTGTAGGTTTATCAACTATTGGTAACATTTCTTTAGGTAATGCCTTTGTTGCAGGTAAAAACCTTGTTCCAAGTCCTGCGGCTGGTATAATTGCTTTCTTAATTTTCATACTTAAAATCTCCTCTTTTGCTTTATTTTACATTTCTTAGTATAATTTATTAAAATGTAATTATATCTCAACTGATTTTTTAAAATGCAACACCTTATAAATGTTACATATGAAGGGGTACCTTCATTATACATTTATACACTTTATATTATATTATCGATATTTTTGATCTTATATTTGTAATAGAACATTATAGTTCTATCTATTTTTTGTAATAAATGATTTGAGTAAATAGAAAATAGTTATTATTATATGAATCATTATAACATAATTCTACAAAATTTATGTTAAGGTTCTATTAAGTTTACGTTTTTACGACATTCATATGCATGATTTCCATTTTTTTTATACATTTCTTATATATTTTTTACATATTTATTTTTATATTGTTTATAAAATTAAACTTTTTCAAAAACACCCTAAGTAACATTTTAAATATGCTTTTAAGGGCAGCCCAAATTTTGGGCTGCCCTTAAAAGTATTATACTATCGATTTGGATATTTCAAATTTATTATATGTTTATTTACGTCTTGCTAATTTTTTATAAATATTAAAAGATTTTACTATTAAACTTGGATCAAAGTCATTCACTTTGCTAAGGAATCTATCTTTTTTATTAATTCTATTGAAATACTTATTTTTTCTGTACTCCTTAAAATTGCTGTTCATGTAATCTCTAATTTCATACAAACGTTCAATTTGTGGTATATCATAATTTGCTAAACATATTTTTATAGTATTAATGTAGTATAATTCTGAAAATCTAAAATCAACCTCTTCTTTAAATTCCTCATATAAGCCATCGTTTTTAAATCCTTCTAAAAGAGTAATAGAGGTTTTTAACCTATCAAAGTGGTGAAATGAATTTTTTGTTGTTGTTGTTGATTCTGGATTTTTAAAATAGTAATATAGTGGCTCATTTACCTTTTCAAGTTTACTCGCATGAGCAAGTAGTAATGGAACCACTGGATTATCTTCATAAGATAATTTCTCTGGGAATCTTATATTATTTTCTATAAATAATTTTGTTTTAAATATTTTGGTCCACATTCTACCACAATGAAGAATTAGAGATTTCTTTTTATCACTAGTTAATTCTCCTAACTGCTCTTGTGAATTACTTGAAACGGTAGTTATGACATCCTTACCATCTGAAACATAATAATCACTATCTACAACGTCACTAAGTGTATCAACAGCTTTAGCATAAAGCTTTTCATACATTTCTACATTTACCCAATCATCACTATCAACAAATCCTATATAATCACCTTTAGCTATTTCAATTCCTAAATTTCTTGCCCCACCTTGTCTTAAATTAGCAAGTGAATCAATCAATTTAATACTACTGTATTTCGCCTCGTACTCTCTCATTATTTTAATACTATTATCAGTTGATGCATCATTAATTATAATAATTTCTATATCTTTTAAAGTTTGATTTACTAAAGAATCTAAACATCTTTTTAAATAATCCTGCACATTATACACAGGAACAATAATACTTACTTTTGGCATAAAAACGCCCCCCTTATATATGTTATTATAACATATATAAAAGAGGTTTTTAAAATTCAACGCTATATATTTCAATATCTCTATTTTTAAACTTTAACTTTAACTCTTTATAATTTAATTTTAAATTAGGATGAACACTTTTTGAAACCACTATATATGAAACATTCTCTCTCTTTAATTCATCCATGGCGCTTTGATTGCCCTTATAAAAATCATTCATAACCCTAAACTTTTTATCTAATATTGGACTTCCAAATTTAAAATGGTAATACCACCCTTCCAAGAAAAACTGCCTTTGTGAAAAAGCAGAATAGTAAAAATATCTAGCTTGCTTATTAGCTTTTTCCTCACTGTAATAATATCTATCTCCAGCTATTATCGCATCTACTGGCGTATTGTATTTAATCCAATTCATACCTTCATATTCATATTTTGTTATAGAATTTCTGGAGGACTGCGCTTCATATTGAGCCTTATTCCAAACTAATAGAGCTTTATTATAGGTAATTGTACTAATTTTACATATAGTGAACCCAGTTGAACTTACTGACAATAATAATAAGGCAAAAAAAACAACTCTACATGTTGTGTTAATCTTTCTATAATTATTGAAAATCCACTCTAATGCACATATCTCCATAAAAGGAATTGTCGCCATCATAAAGAATACCTCTGAATGTCCATCTTGTTTTAATAAATAAGTAGCCATAATACCACATATAACTATTCCCCCTAATAGAAATTGATACAGATCTGTCTTTTTCAACTGGTTCACCCTTTGAAAGAACCAAACTATAAATATAGGAGATGCGAAAGGTAGATATAATAAGAAATGAATCAGAATTAAGGCATCTAAAGATAATCTTCCAGTTATGTATTTCGAAAGTACAGTTCCTTTAACAATATACCCAAAACTAAGTCCTAATGTAGCGTCTCCCTGACTTAATAAAAATTTATATACTACTAAAAATGCTAATAACAAAATAAAAGAATAAATACCAATCACTTTATTATATTGCCTCTTCGCTATAGAAATTAGCATAACAACAATTACTACAGCAACTATCATTGCGCCTAATGGTCCCTTGCTTCCCGTAGTTGCAAGCAAAAAAACAGAAGTAGTTATTAAGTAAGATATATTCAGTTTCTCTTCCTTAAATTGTTTCATCAAAAATAGTACTGTAAGACACATGAATCCCATGGCTAGCGCAAAACCAGACGGGATGCAAATTACGTCCTGAAAATTTACATTTAAAAAGGACCCAGCACTTCCCGTAATATCTAATATGGCGCTTGCAGAACTTGAGAAAAAATATATGAATACAAGCGTTAATGCTTTCTTTGAAGAATGAAATATATATTTACCCAAAGAGTATATTGAAAAAAACAAGAAAGATATTTTTCCCATATGTGAAAACTCCATAAATAACGCAGCTGTATCAATCTTTGTCACATATTGCATTACGGCTACATGAATAGTCATGAAATAATGATATTTAAAAACCACTCCCGACAATCTACTATCAATAGGCATAACATTTCTAATATGTGATTGCACATTTCCAATATACCATAAAAGATCCTGATAATAGCTTACCCTCCCAATCAAAGAAGGTAGCGGATTGTACAGCGTAAAGCCTACAAACATTAACATAAATATTAAAGCATACAAACTTAGTAAAGCATATGGAATTTGTTTTCTCTTTTGATTACTTTTATTATTTCTAAAAAACATTATAAGTTCAAGGCTACTAATTAAAGGTCCAACTATGAACAATAACATTTTTATATTAATTAAGTAAAATATATAATATTGAATTATTGTAAATACAATACCAAGGCCATAGGAAATAGTTAATTTTTCTACGGTATCATCTTTTAGTCTTAGGTTTCTATAAATAAAGCAACCAGGCAAAGCTATGTAGAAACCCTGAAAAACTAAATATTTCATAAAATCAATAAAGCTGATCCTATAAAGTATAAAAGCGAAACATAAAAATATAAGACTACAAGATGAAGTTAAAATAAAAATATATTTAAAGAGGACTTTGCTTCTTTTCATAAGTTACCACCTTATCATATCTTTACGATTATAGATTATTATAGTGCATTAAATAAAATGAATAATAAGGTTTAAATCCTATATTTACCATTGATCTTTGTGCAACATAATTATCAAATTGCGTAGATATTGTTACTAATTTATTATTATTTATACTTATAAGTGCTCCAACCCTTATCATTCTCTCGTATATATTTGCCCCTCTATATTTCTCATTAACGGCGCCCAAAACAAATTCAATTACTTTTGGCTGATTATCTACAGTAAAAAATCCAGCTACATCATTTCCGTAAGTTGCGAGGATTATATCTTCATTATTCGAATTGATATAATCCTCAACCCAATTTTCATATATTATTGGTGCTTTAGCTCTTGTTATATACGAGATATGATATTGTCCAAAGTAATCTTGGAAGGATTTTCTTCCTGAAGCCAATAATTGATCCTTAAATTTAATCTTCTCATCCTTAGTTATAAATCGTATAAATAAATCGTCCTCTTGAAACTTCTTCGGCATTAGCTTTTTAGTGTAATAACAAACAGTTCCGCCGGCAAATATAGATTTGTTTACGTAAATATTTAGCTGATCAATAAGCATCAATTTATCAGAGGGCACTTTTATAATAAAGTATCCTTTAACATTATTCATAGCATTGCTTAGGTGTTCTACCAAACTTTTCATTAATTTACCTTGTTTATTATTAAACTCATGTTCTATATTGTTAAAGAAAAAATTTATTGCGTATACATCATAATTATATATATTTGTTAATTGTGATATCTTCTTTATTTTATATGCGAATATATCTTCTCCATCTTCTACAATATAATCAAATTTATTTATATTTTCTTTAATTATTCCAGTAATTTCACTGTAATCTCTTCTATCAACACAATATGCAAGTAAATTTTTATCTTCAATATATGATGTCTTCATATATAATTACCATCCTTTGTATATTTATTTAATCTTACATCCGATAAAAATCTTTTACTTTGTCAATGATATAGTTTACCTCGGTTTCATGCAAACCAAAATAAAATGGCAACCTTAGTAATCTTTCGCTTTCTTTTGTTGTATATATGTCTTTACCTGAAAATTGTCCAAATTTAATACCTGCTGGTGATGAATGTAGTGGTATATAATGAAATACTGCCATAATATTATTTTCTTTCAAATAACTTATTAGTCTTTTTCTTTCCTCAATGTCTTTTGTTTTTATATAAAACATATGTGCGTTATGCCTGCACTGCTTTGGAACACTTGGAAGCTCAATGATTCCTTTTTCAGCAAGCGACCAAAGTCCCTCAAAATATTGATTCCAAATAGTAAGCCTAACCTCATTTATCATATCTGCCTGTTCTAATTGTGCATATAAATAAGCCGCATTAATATCACTTGGAAGATACGACGATCCAATATCAACCCAAGTATATTTATCAATTTGACCTCTAAAGAATTTACTTCTATTTGTTCCCTTTTCTCTAATAATTTCTGCTCTTTCAACGAAATTATTATTTTGCATTATTATTGCACCACCTTCGCCCATGCTATAGTTTTTAGTTTCATGAAAACTATAACATCCAAAGTCTCCGATAGTTCCTAGTGCCCTTCCCTTATATGTTGACATAACTCCTTGCGCTGCATCCTCAACTACAAATAAATTATGAGTTTTTGCAATGCCCATTATCTTATCCATATTGCAGGCTACTCCTGCATAATGAATAGGCACAATAACCTTTGTCCTATCAGTTATAGCGGCTTCAATTAAATTTTCATCTATATTCATAGTATCAGCTCTTATATCCACAAAAACAATTTTAGCTCCCCTCATTACAAAAGCATCAGCAGTAGATACAAATGTATATGAAGGCATTATTACTTCATCTCCTTCTTTTATATCACAAAGGATAGCTGCCATTTCTAAAGCATGTGTACATGAGGTTGTAAGTAAAGCTTTTTTAGTTTGAAATTTATTTTCAAGCCAACTATTACACGCTTTTGTAAAAGGACCGTCCCCACAAATTTTGTGATTTTCCTGAATAGCCTCTTTTATATAATCGATTTCTTTGCCTATAAACGGTGGCACATTAAATGGTATCATATATTTTTATATCTCCTTATCTTTTATTCATAGATTTATATTTTACTTTAATTTTATAGATTTATTTTTAACTACTTCTTTCACGATATACTGAGGACTTTTATTAATAGACATGAAAATTCTACCGATATATTCCCCCAAAAGTCCTATGGATATTAGTTGTATACCGCAAAAAAAGACTATGGCAACCATAATGGAGGTCCATCCTAGCTGAACATTAGTCACGAACTTCATTATTAATAAAAATAAAATAAATATAAACCCAATAAATGAAAAAACGAACCCTGAATATGTAGCTATCCTTAAAGGCAAGATAGAAAAGCTTGTAAACCCATTCATCCATAGCTTTAATAAGCTAAAAAGATTATAATTTGATTCTCCAATTTTTCTTTCACTATGAACAACTTCCACCATACAAATATTCCTTGTAACCCTTAAAATTAACCCATCAATATAGCAAAAGGGCGCATCATATTTTATTATTTCATCAATAACATATCTCTTTATTATTCTAAAGCTAGAGAAATATATTTCTTTAGGCTTTTTTATCATTATCTGAGCCATTTTATCATTTATAAGACTGCCCCAGTTACGAGCAGTGCTATGTTTCTTCTGCGCATATTTGCCATATACTACATCGTATCCTTGATTCACTTTATTTAATAATTTAAGTATTTCCCCTGGAGGATTTTGCAGGTCATCATCCATTGTTATAATGTACTCCCCTGATACGTAGTGGAATCCAGCTAATATTGCATTGTGCTGTCCAAAGTTTTTAGACAAATCCAGAAAAATTATATTGTCATTTTTACCAGCTAGCTCTCTGCATTCCTTAGATGTTGAATCCACACTTGCATCATTTATTAATATAATCTCATGCGTTTCATCTTTAAAATCAACTTCATTTTTAAATAGTTCTTCTATTTTATTTACTAATTCTCCAATTGTTTTTTCGCTATTATAAGCGGGTATAACTATGGAGTACTTTACTCCCATCTCTCTTGCCTCCATCATTTTGTATGTTTATTATTCTGTATGTTTATCATTTGTATCGCTCTTATTTGCATGTCTATCATCTTGTAAATATGGCAATTCCAATAATAATCAGGGCTATTCCCCATAATTTATTTCTTGTTATTTTTTCCTTAAGAATTAATTTACTTAAAATTAAGATAAATATATATCCTGCTGATTCTATTATAGCACCATATTTAAGTTCAACGCCTTTATATGCTATTACCGTAAATATTGTTGACGAAAAAAATATGAAATATGCAGTTATTACGTGAACATTCAAATATTCTTGAATTTTATTTTTCCGTTTTTTATTTGCACTTATTTTAAGTAGTATTTGAGAGCAGGATGCTATAAATACAGAGAATAATAAAAGAAAAACATATTTATTTGTCATCCATAGCCACCAACCCTATTCCGGCAATTATAATAGCAGCTCCGATTATATTATTTAATTTTATGCTCTCGTTAAAAAACAACACAGACCAAATAAGCATCCATATTATTACCACGCCTTTCCCCGCATACGCTGTAACAATATTAGATTTCTTAATGGCTTGTTGCCAAAGATATGCATAAACAACTATAATTATCAGTTCTATTAAATACCACTTTGTGAAATCATATGATAAAAATTGATATTGAGATGCTTTCTTTGCGATTATTCCTGAAAAAGAGTAAATAAGAAATATTACCTGTAAGAAAATAAAATTATTTTTTTTATGATTTAACATTTATAAACCTCATTATATTTTTTTCGAAAAAGAATGGTTAACCATTAAATCATCTCCTGGGTCGCTGCTGTATTAACGACTTCTGGCGGAAACTTTCCTTCTGAAATGTCATTAAAACCCACTACTTGATAATATACTCTTTATAGAATACCTTATATCTCGGTAATATAAAACCATCGTTAGAAAAGCCATTAATAAACTATATAAAATAAAATTCAAATTAAGCATACCGACAGTTATACTTATAATCGTATATACTGTGAATTTTAAATATATTTTGCATGAATTCTTTATATATCCTTTGTCTAACTTTAATATCCACATATAAATTATGTACTGCATTATAGAGTATACAACGTTTGTAATTAAAGTTGCCAAACAAACTCCTAGAATCCCCATGCCTAGTTTTATAAAAATAAGATTAAATGCAACTGCAAAGATTACTGTTACTCCCTGAAGATAAACTAGATACATTTGTTTTTTATTTGATACAATAAAAACATTTGCAAAATAAGATATTTGAGTTGCAACAACTCCGAATACTAAAATTCTATAAATATTTATACTTACAATGTAATTGGGAACTACAATTTTTACAAATGGATCGATTAATATAGCGCCAAACAAACATAAAACAACTCCAAAAGTTTCAATAAACTTAGTGTAATTTACTGTCTTTTTCATAATGTCTGTCTTATTATAATTATTTTCAATATTTAAAGCCTTTATGGCTTTTGGATAATATAAAAATGTGACTGAAGTAATAAATACCAACGTACCATTTACAATTTGATTTGAAAATGTAAAATATCCTAAATCCGTATATCCTAAAAATTTAATAATAACTACTCTATCTACTGTTGTTAATATATAAAATCCCAAATTATAAATAAGTAGTGGAATTCCAACTACTATTAAGTTTTTAAAAATTTCAGGATTAATGTTAAAATGTATTTTTTTAGCACTAAAATATCCATAGAAAAAGACTATAAAATCTGCAATAGCCATAGCATATAACACTGAATATATTTTAAAGCTTTTTATAAAAATAACTATTAAAACAAAGGCCAACACATTATTTATAAGCTCTATATAATTTATCTTTCTGAATTTATTTATTAATCTAAAATAATTAATATAAAACATTCTAAATTGGTCTAAAACTCCTATTATAAAAACTAATAATATATAAGTACCTAATTGACCATGATATATAAATCTACTGGCAATACCAACTATAATCAATAATATAGAAAGTATTAAAAGTGAGGTAAATGAGGTGCTTATAACTTCTTTTGCTCTCTTTTGTTCATCCCTCGACTCATATATAACATACTCCCTATTCATAGAATATAATATACCTAAACTTGAATATGATATATAAGTTAATACCAAAATCAAATTACCAAGAACCCCGAGTAATTCTGGGCCAAGGACTCTAGCACTAATAATACCTTTCACAAATACAATTATTAATGCTATATATTTAATAGAAGAATATTTTAACATCATGGATATTTTCTCGTTTTTGAAGATCTGCTTTAATTTCATATTATATGTACCACCTTAATCATCTCCTGGGTCGCTGCCTCATTAATATTATAATATTTTTTGAATCTCACTACATAACTTTTCAACGCCATTTTTATTGATTTGTTTTATAGCAAGAGCACTCATTTCTTCTCGTGCTTTAATATCACTAATTCCACTAATAGCATCCAAGACATCTTTTTTTTCTACTTTATTATACCAGCCTAGATTTATCATATACCCATTTTTATGCATTTCTTTTGCTACAGCTTCTTGATTATCTGCAAGTATAACACCTAATGTAGGTACACCGAGTGCCCCTAATTCATACAATGTACTACCCGCGGCTGTAATTGCTATATCGCATATTTTCATCATTTCAACCATATTTGCATTGAAATATAATTTGATGTTATCGCTGCTTTTTGCTTCTTGCTCTATCTCATTAATTTTTGAAAATGAGGGACCAATAACAACATGAAAATTATGATCTAAATCTTTTATGTACTTAAGTAACTTCAATGTGAAATTAGCTGGGTCTGATCCCCCCATGGTAATTAATATATCTTTAATGTTATTTTTAATGAAATTGGGTTTACTATCCCGAAATTCTCCTCTTAACATAACATAGTCAGTGCCTAGAAATAATGATGTATCTTTGTTGCATTTATATTTATAGTTATTTGCAGTAACATTCTGATTTATCACAAAATCAACATTATAATAGAATGCATTTATGTCATCTATATATCCAGTTTTACTAAACATATCTTTACTATCATTAAAATAATCCTCATCAACATCATAACTGTCAGTAATTAAACAATCTGCATTAACACTGGCCAATTCATCAATTACATTATGCTCATTAATTAAAACTACTTCAAAACCTTCTTGCTTTATTTTATTTATTCCATTTATATATTTTTCGGTTAAGGGTTCATCTGTTTTGCAAACATAAAAAACACTATTAGTCTTAGCTAATTCTCTAGCTAAGACTAATGTTCTCATTATATGTCCCATTCCTATAATTGACCCACCATCAACACGCAATGCTATTTTCATAAGACGTATACCTCACTATTTTATAAATTCCCATTTAAGTGGTGTTCCTTTTTTCATATCCATTGAAGTCGTCTTTCCAAGTACCTCACTTAAATATTTAGGGTGAAGACCATATCCCGGTCTAATAGATCGTACATTCTCATTTGTAAAAGCTTCTCCACATGTTATATCTTTTACAATGAAAAGCGACCTTGAAAATTCGCGACTCTTAAGTGATTTGGCGCTAAGTTCGTATGTAACCTTGCCTAAGGCCTTTTCTGTATTTCGAATAGCCTCAATCATAGCTTTTAATTCTTGCGGTTCTAGTGAAAAATCCGAATCCACTCCACCATCACTTCTTTTTAATGTTACATGTTTTTCAATAACTTTTGCACCAAGAGCAACTGCTGCCACTGGTATTTCTATCCCTAAACTATGGTCTGATAATCCAGTAACTACATTAAAAGTCTCTGACATGCTTTTCATAGTGTTTAGGTTTATTTCTTCATATGGTGCAGGATATGCACTTGTGCATTTAAGAAGGATAATGTTATCATTTTTAGCTTTCTTGCAAGCATTAAGTGCGAGTTCAATATCTGCAAGTGTTGAAATACCTGTAGACATAATTACTGGTTTGCCTTTTGATGCTATGTATTCAATTAATGGTATATCTGTTATTTCAAAAGATGCTACCTTGTAAGCCGCAACATTCATATCCTCTAAAAAATCTACAGCTGTCTTGTCAAATGGTGAAGAAAATAATGTTATTCCCAGACCATCTGCAATTTTCTTAAGTTTTGGCTGCCAATCCCAAGGTGTATATGCTTCCTTGTATAAATCATATAATACTCTACCATCCCATAAAGTACCTTGATTTATTTGAAAATACTTATTGTTACAGTCTATTGTTATTGTATCCGCAGTATATGTCTGCAGTTTTATTGCATCTGCTCCTGCCGCTTTACATTGTTTTATAAGTTCAACTGCATGATCAAAGTTTCCATTATGGTTAGCTGACATCTCTGCAATTATATAACAAGGACTATTTTCTGAAATAATAGTATTGTTTATCTTTATTTCTTTCATAATTATTCTCCTTATCTCATTATAATTATTCAATTATAATTTTTTCATATTTAAAGTTTTCACGAGAAGTGTCCCACTTTTGTTTTAAAATTCCCATGGTGACTACATTATATTTTACATCGTCCTTAATTATGTGCTCTCTTAGTATTCCTTCAGTTTCTGTTCCAAATTTCTCGTGCATTTTTACTACTCTACCATTGCTCTCAAAAACTTCACAACATAACTTATTAAATCCTAATGTCTCAAAAACATAATCGTAAATATTACACTCAAGTGTTACAGCAATTCCCTTTCCACGAAAACTTGTGTCTCCTATATAATAAGCCCATGAGCATTTTCTGTTTAATTTATCTATATCACAGATGTTCATAACTCCTATGGCAACATTGTCAAATTCAATTATCCAATATAAAACTTCAGCACTTTTAGAAATGCTAGCTAGCCATAGTTTTTGTGATTCTATTGTAAGTACTGGATCAGTATACATATAACTTGTAACTTGTGGGCTCATTCTCCACTTCATTATAAGTTCTAGATCCTCATCTTTAATTTTTCTTAATTTTAGAGACATATTCACACCCCTTTTTTAATTAAAGCATTTTTATTAAATCATTACAATGGCTTCTCCTACGATAACTTCCTCATTGCGTTGATTTGTACAAATTGTTTTAAGTTTAAGCCTACTTTTCTCATAAAATATCTCATCAACTGTAACTTCTGCAGTTATTACATCATTATGTCTTACAGGCTTTAGAAACTTAAGTGATTGAGACATATAAATTGATCCCTCTCCTGGCATTTTAGTCGCAATTACTGCTGAAATTAAACTTCCAACTAACATGCCATGAGAAATACGCCCTTTAAACATAGTGGTTTTTGCAAACTCTTCATCTAAATGCAGTGGATTTTTATCCTCACTAATTTCTGAGAATTGTATAACCATCTCTGTTGTTATCTGTTTTGTGATACTAGCTTTATCTCCAATTTTATACTTATTTATATCCATAAATTCCTCTTATAAACTTTTTTGAATTATATTTTCATTTATCTTTGCGAGCTCTGGCTTTTCCTCTAATAGTTTTATTATATCTATCATATTAAAATTGTGATTTGTTTTATATAATTCATCATATATGGCACTTATAAATTCAAAATCTTCTTTTGTATCTAGTGTCCATCTGCAATTTGAGTAATCCACTTTATTCTTAAAACAACCCAATCTAAAACCATTACTACCTGCATAAATATAAGGTGTAACATGTTCCCGCTCACGTGAAAGTTTTGCTTCGTTATAAGCCCTCTCGAGGGATTTAAATGTAAATGCTTCTACATCAAGTCCTCGTGGAAATGTTGCCTCCAGTGTATTACTAACATAGTCGTATTTATCAATGTTATCTAATAAATAACTGATTGTTTGATTTGTTACTTTGCTATCGAGCAGTGGACAATCACTAGTTACTCTCACCACAATATCTGCATTATTTGCTTTTGCTGCCAAGTAGTATCTTGATAAAACATCATTCTCAGAACCCCTAAAATACTTTACACCTAATCTGTCAGCTTCGCGTACTATTTCGATATCTCTTTCTTCAACAGTTGTTGCTATAATTATTTCATCTATATTTTTAACTAGTCTCAATCTGTCTATATCATGTTCTAAAATTGTTTTACCACATATTGATTTTAGAACTTTCCTAGGTAATCTTGTTGATCCAACTCTTGCCTGCATAATACAAACAACTTTCATAAAACACCCTACTTTCTATAATAAGTAATAACTTTTTTTACAGCTTCAATAACATCGCAAACATCATCATTTGTCATGCCAGGATGTAATGGAAGTGTTAGAATTCTGTTATACATCTTTTCTGCAATTGGGCATAGACCTTCTTTGTATCCTAATTTTTTATAATAAGGATGTAAATATACTGGTAAATAATGAACATTAACTCCTATATTTTCAGCTTTTAATGCAACAAACACTTCTTTCCTTGTGCAAGTTAATTTATCTAGTTCTAGTTCAACAACATATATGTGCCATCCAGAACTCGAAAACTCAGCTTGATATGGAGTTATAATTCCTTCAACATCCTTGAATCCCTTATTATATTCAGCTACGATTTCTCTTCTTCTTGCTACAAACTTATCAAGTTTCTTTATTTGAGAAGAACCTAATGCACATTGTATATCAGTTATTCTGTAATTATATCCTAAATCTATTTGTTCATAATACCATGGACCATCATTCTTTTCCATAAGACTTGCATCTCTTGTAATTCCATGAGTCCTAAATAACATCATTCTATTATATAGTTTTTCATTGTTAGTTACAACAAGTCCGCCTTCTCCTGTTGTTATTGGTTTTACAGGATGAAAACTAAATTCTGTCATATCTGCAATTGTTCCCACTTTATTACCTTTGTACTCACTTCCTAAGGCATGCGCACCATCTTCAATAATAATTAGATTGTGTTTATCCGCAATTTTTCTTATAACATCTATATCAACTGATTGACCTGAGTAATCTACTGGGATAATTGCCTTAGTTTTAGCTGTAATATGTTTTTCAATTTCAGCTGGATCTAAATTATGCGTTCTAGGATCAATATCTGCAAATACAGGTGTACCTCCACAATACAATACACAATTTGCTGATGCTGCAAATGTCATAGGTGCGACTATTACTTCATCGCCCACTCCTATTTCTGCAGCAAAACATGCCATATGTAGGGCAGCTGTTCCATTTGCTACTGCTACTGCATATTTGGCCCCCACATATTTTGCAACTTTATCTTCAAACTCTTTAACATAAGGCCCTGTAGTAAGAAAATCACCTCTTAAAACTTCATTAACGCGGCTAATGTCTTCCTCATCAATGCATTGTCTACCGTATGCAAGCATAGTGTCTCTTACCTTTTTTCCTCCAAATATAGCGAGCTTCATTAAATCATCTCCTAATATTTTTTTATCTATTTAGTCCGTTTGGTTTATAACAATCATATATATTATATTTAAGCATTTCTTCTCTTAGCTGCTCAACATTTAGCCACTGCGAGTTATTTGCAGAATTATACTCAAAACCATTTTCTATAAGCGTCCCACCTGGTGTAAAATGTGTTTCAAAATTCCACCACTCAAAATGAGGATACACTATGTAATGCTTATCATACTCATATGTAGTTCTAGAATCATCACTTGTAACCATAACTTCATGAAGTTTTTCGCCTTCTCTTATTCCTACTTCTACTGGCTCAACATCATCAAGCATTGCTTTAGCTAAATCTGTTATTTTAAAAGATGGTATTTTAGAAATATATGTTTCTCCACCCTTTGATTCCTCAAGAGCCTTGAAAACAAGCTCTACCCCTTGCTCAAGTGTTATCCAGAATCTTGTCATTTCATAATCTGTTATAGGTAAATCTTTTCTTCCATCTTTAATTAATGTGTCAAAGAATGGAATTACTGATCCTCGACTTCCTGCAACGTTTCCGTAACGCACTGCAGAGAATATAGTTCCCTTGTCAGCAGCATATGCATTTGCTGATATAAATAACTTATCTGACACAAGTTTTGTACCACCATATAAATTTATTGGGTTTACTGCTTTATCAGTAGAAAGCGCTACAACTTTTTTAACTCCTCGATCTATTGCTGCTTCAACTATATTTTGAGCACCGTGTATATTTGTTTTAATTGCTTCAACTGGGTTGTATTCACAAGCAGGAACTTGTTTCATTGCTGCTGCATGAATGACAAAATCTACTCCGTCAAAAGCTCTATATAATCTATCTTTATCGCGAACATCACCTATAAAAAATCTTAGTTTTTTAATATCATCTGGGAACCTCTTAGTAAATTCATTATTCATTAAATCCTGCTTAAATTCGTCTCTTGAATATATTATTATTTTTTTAGGATTATATTTTTGAAGTATCATTTCGGTGAATTTCTTTCCGAAAGAACCAGTACCACCAGTTATTAAAATTGTTTTATTGTTTAACATGTTATTCCTCCCTACTTTTAGTTGCTCATTGCAAAAACTTTCTTTTAACATTTCCACTACATCTTTGTCAACACTAAAATTAAATTTTCTTGCAAATAAATCGTTATTATCTTTTATTTTATCATAGTCCTTAATTGTCAAAGTTTTAGGACTATTGCCGCCACCTGACCAATCTGTATATCTTAGGTTATTATTAACTACATTATCCCTATACTTCGAATTTAAAATAATAATTTGAAAAAAATGTTCATCCGAGCATGAGGAGTAATCAAACTGTTTCTTGAATTCTGGGTTTTCCTCTAAATATTTCAATATAAATAACAAGCAGTTATAGGTTATTGTAACCCATGCAGACCCACAATATAACTTCATATTTTTAAAATTATTTCTTCTAACTAATAGTTTTTGAGGATACCTTATTATATTGTCTAGAACCCTCATATGCAACTTTCTATTGTTTTTATCTTCTCTAAAAAAATTGTAACACTTTAATCTCCAAAAATATTGTTTAATGTCACTATATTCCATAAACTCCTTACCTTTATTTTCAGTAAGGTATTTTTTTATATACTCATTAGATTTTATAGGGTAATCTTGACCGCTAATAAAACTAATATAGTCATATTTCTTACCAGTATCACGTACCATATCCATTAATTTTAGAGTAGCTTGAACCATGCTAGGTGCAGACCAATTTACGCTTTCTCTATCCTCTACAAAATACACATTTTCTGTTTTCATATAGTATTCACATAAATTATTGTACATTTCATCATTTTTTTTATCTATATGCAAAAACATATCTGTATCTACATCTAATAATTGACTAATCAAACTTATTAATTGAGCTTCACCTGTATGAGCTTGTATTATATATGCTAGATTCATACTAACCCTTCTTTCATTTATAATTACCTGTAGTTTCATTTTCAGGTTCATTACCAGACGCTAGATACGTAACTAATACAAAAATAAAAATTGGGTTACCCCTGATAGACAATATAAAAGTGTTTGTTGATGCATAAATTAATAATACGGAAACTATGAATATTTTATACTTGATATTCATATTTCTAAAGTACATTGTTGCAAGAACCACAATGATTATAAAAGCTAAAATTCCTCCAAACTGTAATAAAAACAAGCTATAGTTATGAGGATTATTAATATCATAACCTGGACTATGCTCAAAATTCACAAGCCCTACTCTCCCAAGATTCCATTGAGCTAAAGAATCGTGTCCTATTAAACTATAGTACATGTTGTACCATATCCTTGCTCTTAGAGTACTAGCCAGATTCAGAATATTTCTGATACCCACTGTTCCATAACTATAAATTGCTATAATTATAAACTCATATAACCATATTAGATAACTATATATAGTTTTAATTGCTTTACTTTTAGTAAACGGTAATATAAGCAAAGCTCCTACAATACTTAAAAGTGGAGATAAACTTGATGTCCATATCAAAAGCAAAATACTCAAGATAATATAAAAATACCTGTTATTAGTTTTATTAAAAAATATATTACTAAAAATCACAATGATAAAAAATATATCAGGACCTGCTGGAGTACCTTCAACTCCTACAAATCTATATAATATATGTGGGAAAAATCTATTTACTACCAGTCTTGTATCATATATAGATAGAACGCTTAAAGGAGTATAACTTATTAGTACTGATAATATAATGTATACAATTGCTGTCCTATTAATTATTGACAGTAATTCATTTTTGCTAAACTTTAATTCTCTTATAACAATAAAAGACACTACGCAATATATAATATGTACACTTACCGTTCTCATAATTATTGTATTTAATATGAGATACACGACAAATATAACTATGAGGTACATAGGAGGACGCTTAAATTCAGGATTTTTATATACCATGTATAGAAGTCCAAATACATACATAGCTAGTATACACACTCTTACAAGATTCTCACCAAAAGAATGTATGTTACTCATAAAAAACAGAATAAAATTAATCCAATAGAACAATTCTTTTTTATTACATGAATGAAACCACTCAACAACTTTTTCTCTCATACATCATCTTCCTTGTATAGTATTTTAACATCTTATGTATTTAGCCAACATAATCGGGAAATTAATAATAACTTGTAATTTACATTTTAACTGATAAATGAATCTAAAAATACTAAATTATCCTCGCATAACTGCTTCGAGGAATTATCAATTTCCTTAAAATTGTAAATTTTTTCACTATCTTTTATTATTGAAAGTAGCTCTTCTTGATTTAGAGCAACTTTAATTCCATTTGCTTTGAATAGTCCTAATAAATCATAACATTCTAAAAATTTAGATGCAAAATATGGTAAACTAATGCAATTAAATTTAAAACTAGATAAGTTTAAAAGCGCAGAAGATATTGGACTTATTATATAGTCAAAATTGTTTGCAGCGCATAAAAATTCCACGGGTATAGATTGGTCTTCGATAACTTTTACCTCTGGAAACTTATCTAAATATATTTTTATATCATCTATAGTTTCATTAGCTGGATGCATCTTAAAATAGATTTCTATATTATTTTTAGATAAAATCTCAAAAAGTTTCATTGTACAGTCCACTGAATTGATTCTATCTTTATTGTTTAAAATAAATATTGGCGTAGATATAAAAAGGCACTTTTTTTTATCAGAATTTATTATTTCAGGTTTTATTTTTATCACATCTATAATTTTGCTGTAATCTAGTTTGGGCATTAAGTATACTTTTTTGCCACTACATTTCACTTTATCTGGATAATTAGCGTACACTTTTATAGTTTTCGAATGCTCTCCCATAGAACAACTCTCGTAATCCCACCCATTTAAAATTTTTCTAATAAATTTACGTACTGGTGATGATTCGGCTACAGTATTTTTATAATATAGCGCTGCTCCCTCATCCATAACTATGCAATTTTTTGTTATATCTTTATATTTTACCACCAATTTTTGATATAATTTCCATGTATCACTAAAGGTTATTATTCCGTCAATTTGGGGATTATTAGAATATATATCATTTATACATGAATTAATTTTAATATTATTACGTATTACTTTACCTACGTTAAGTATGTTTTTCTCAAAAAATAAATTAAAAGAATAATATTTTTCATCAAATATTTTGTCATAATCAAAAAGATCATCCCAAAATTCATCTTTAGCATTTGATATGTACCCTATGCATTTAGCATCTGGATACTTACTTTTAATCACTTGGATAATATTGTAGGCCGATATGATGTGGTACGGTCTAAATACAATAAAAATAAAAGTCATAAAATCATCCTTTCCCTATAACGTTCAATTAAATTTTTAATACTTGGAGTTAACTTACACTTTTTCCCTAAGCATTTTTAAATATAATATCTTTCTAACTTTATTTGGTATTAATATACGCGTAATGAATCTAATTGAATTATTATAAAGATATTCAATTAGATTAATTATTTTGTTTTTTAACATAAAATCAAATAGACGCTTTTGAGTAACAAAGTATTTCCATCCACCCCGACGAAGGTATGTATCATTTGTTGTCCTCATCTTTAATAATGGCTCATCTATATTCTCAAATATGAAGTTATTTAACATCATTCTTATCCATAAATAATAGTCTTCATTTAAAAACCAGTGCATGTAACTACCGACTTTTAAAACATCACTTTTTTTAAACATTACACTAGGATGATTAAAAGCATTTCTAAACTTCATTTGCCTTTTAATATCCTCATCACTGGTTTTAACACCTTTATAGGCAATTGCGACATTGGGATCGCCTATAAACTCAGATACTGCTGTTCCAACTACGCTAAGTTTCTTGTTACTTTCAAAACTCTCTAGTTGTCTTTCACATCTATTGCTCACTGATATATCATCGGAATCCATACGTGCAATTAATTCATTTCTACAATTTTCAATTCCAATACTTAGAGCTTCACCTAACCCCTTATTCTCTTTTAATGCAATAACTTTAATTATTTCACTATCTTGAAATTCGCAAAGAACATCATCAAGGCCTTTTGTTAATTTACCATCTTTTACAATTATAATTTCATCTGGCTTCACTGTTTGTTCTAACATACTATTTATGCTTTCTCTAAAATAATCAGGATTTTCTTTATAATAAACTGACATTAAGACTGAATATTTTAATTCTTTCATACTTTTTACTTCTTCCATACTATCCCTACTTTTTTTTAATTTTTATTAGAATATTATGTCATTCATATTTATTTTTCATAAACCAAATTTCCAAATACTTTTCGCACTAAACTAATTCTTTTACCCACTAACTTAACTATAAATCCCAACACTTTAGATAAATACATCTTCTTGTCATTATCTTTGGCTATCTTTTTAACGAGTAAACTTGTATTTACATATTGCTCATCTTGCGGCAAAAATAATCCACCTATCTCATCATCTATATATCCTTTAACGTATTTACTTAGTCTATCTATATGTAGCATGCTTCTCTGGTTATTAATCATTGGGAAGATTGGAACCTTTAAAGCTAATTTTTCAAGCCTACTATAATTTCCAGTACAATTAGGGCCATAAATCATTGGCGGTCTTAATATTACAACTTTAAATTTATCATCATTTAACTTATTAAGTTCAATCTCAGCCGATAATTTGCTTTTACCATAATAGGTTTTTGGATTAGTCAAAGTATCTTTCCCTATTACTATATTTTCATCAATTTCACCATCATTACCATAAACAGCCATTGTACTTATAAATATAAATTGCTTTATTCCCTCATTTTTAGCTTTTGTAGCTAATTCAATAGGTAAATCTCTATTTACCTTGTAATATAAACTTTCCATTTCGGGCTTTTCTTTCTTATGAACCACTGCGGCTACATGATATATAACATTGTAGCACGAAAAATCTTTTTTCTTCCATCCTCCATCTCTTAGTGAAATAGTATCTATTTTATAAATATCAGGCAACTGACTTAAGTATTTTTTTAAGCTCGTACCTACGTAACTATTTTTGCCTGTAATTAAAATTTTTTTCATTTACTTCTCCTTTTGCAGAGTTACTCTCTATATCTTCTTTTATCTAAATTTTTTCAAGTTCTTTTTTTTTATTTCTATCATCAAGTACATCTTCCGCTTTCAAAACTTTAAACACCGTTTTAAATAATATTTTTACATCGAGTACAAAAGATTTGTTATCTTTATAATATACGTCATATTCTGTTTTTTCTCTATCATCATTATTATCTCGTCCATTAATTTGTGCCCATCCAGTAACCCCTGGAAGTAGTGTATGGACTCCTGCCTCTTCCCTCATTTGATTCAAATCATACTGATTATATAGTGCAGGTCTTGGTCCTACAAAAGTCATATCACCTTTTAATGTATTGATTAGCTGTGGAAGTTCGTCAATACTGGTTTTCCTTAATACTTTTCCAATTGCAGTTATATAACTTTCAGAATTATCTAGTTTATCAGTTGCTACATTAGGAGTTCCAATTTTCATTGTCCTAAATTTATAGAATTTAAATTGTCTATTGTTTTTACCTATTCTCATTTGAGTGAAAAATACTGGTCCTTTTGAATTGAGCTTTATTATTATGGCTAAAATTAAAAATAATGGTGATAACACCATAAGTATTAATAAACTAACTATAACATCAATAAATCTTTGCATAATGCTCCTCCTGCTTCCAAAATTATTCTGATGCGTTGGCAACTTCACTTTCTACTATACTTCTATTGTATGTTGGAACTATTTCCTGTATTTTTGCAATTAATAAATCTACATCATCCTTTTGAATGATTTCTTTAAGCTCACTTATTCTCACTTTTATCTCACCTAAATCAGTGAATGTTGGTTTCCCAATAAAAATCTTTTCATGTTTAGTATTTATAAGTCCTTCTTCACTCATTAGAAGTTCTTCGTAAAGCTTTTCTCCTGGTCTTAATCCTACAATCTCTATTTTTATATCCTCATTTGGAATAAATCCTGAGAGCTTTATTAAATCCCAAGCTAAATCATATATCTTAACAGGTTTCCCCATGTCAAGCACAAATATTTCTCCACCTTTGGCATAGGCTCCTGCTTGCATAACTAATTGTGCAGCCTCCGGTATTGTCATAAAGAATCTAGTTATATATTTATTAGTAAGTGTTACGGGACCGCCATGAGCTATTTGCTTATTAAATAACGGTATAACCGACCCATTACTTCCAAGTACATTCCCAAATCTCACTGCTACAAATTGTGTTTTACTTATATTGTTCATAGATTGTATAATCATCTCACACATTCTCTTAGTTGCTCCCATAACATTTGTTGGGTTTACTGCTTTATCTGTTGATATCATAACAAATCTCTCTGCATTATACTTATGTGCACAACTTGCCACATTAAATGTTCCAAACACATTGTTTTTTATTGCTTCCATAGGACTCTCTTCCATTAGTGGTACATGTTTATGCGCCGCTGCATGGAAAATTATATTTGGCGAATAAGTCTCAAAGATACCCTCGATGCGCTGCACATCCTTAACAGATCCTATTAATACTTTTAAATCTAGTTTAGGATATTTATACTGAAGTTCAATTTGCAAATCATAAGCATTATTTTCATATATGTCCAAAATAATTAATTGTTTTGGATCAAACTTTGAAATTTGGCGACACAATTCAGAACCAATAGAACCACCACCACCTGTTACTAGTATGGTTTTATTAGTAATATAACTTGCAATACCCTCCATATCAAGCACTACTGCTTTACGGCCCAGTAAATCTTCAATATCCACCTTTCTAATTTGATTTAATGAGATTTTTCCGTCTATCATTTCATACATGCCTGGTATAATCTCTATCTTACAGCTTGTTATTTTACATATTTCTAAAATTTGTTTTTTTTCTTCATCGTCTATGGTTGGAATAGCTATAAGTATAATTTCTATATCTTTTTCTTTCGCTATTGTAGGTATATCTTGTCTTGATCCAAGAACCTTTACTCCCATAATGCTGTTTCCTTTTTTGTGACCATCATCATCAATTACAACTATAGGCCTATATTTACTCTGATCACTGCTTTTCATTTCTTTTATAACCATAGCGGCAGCCGCTCCTGCACCAATTATCATTACTCTCTTTTTTTCACTTTTACTTGCATTCCAATTTAGAATACTTTCGAATCTACCATAGACTCTATAGGACATTCTAAAGCCAACTATAAAAATAATACTAAAAGCACAAGCTATTACACTTGCTCCGTATGCAAATCTATGTCCAAGAAGTCTAGTCGCAATAACGGTTACCATATTCGCAGTAAGACAACTACCAACAACCAGCATAAATTCATCTATACTCGCATAACTCCAAAGGCTTCCATAAAGCTTGAAGAGAAAAAAACAAACTATATAAATAACTGTTACAACTAATGCAATTGATTTGTAACTATCGAAATAGAACCCAAAATCCCTGTAATTATATCTAAAATAGAAAGCTAACATATATGCCAAGTTTATTAGCAATACATCACTTAGTATTAATATTGGTTTTTCCCATTTTCCTAATGCCTTCATATTAACCCACCTCTTATTTAATCTATATGTAATAATCCTCAACTATTCTTTTTACTTTTTAAATGTCATTAAAAAAGATGCTAATCCCATTTTAATACAATTTTCCTTGTCCTAACTGCAATATTAAGTATACCATAATACCTTTAGATAAGTGTTAATATTTTATGAAAATTGTGCCATTATAATATAAACCTACTTTTTTCGCTATTATGTTTTTCTTATTACTAATATTAAATATAACCACTTTTATACAACATGTCTAGTCATAAACATTACCAGTACATAATTATACTAGTACCTCTTTACCCTTGGTTTTTCCTTACCTTGTTTTTGAAAAGCAAGTAATGCATTAACTTCCCCACCCAATAATATTATTGTAGAAGTTATGTAAAGCCATACCATAAGGACTATTACTGCTCCTATCCCACCATATGCTCCAGAATAATTGTTGTAATTATTCACATAATATGCAAAACCTAAGGAAGATATTAACCATCCTAAAGTACTAAATATGGCTCCTGGTAATACTTCTCTCCAGGTTAATCTTCTACAAGGAGTAAAATGATATAATGCCGCAAATGTAAATGCCATTCCACATAGAGATACCAAGTATCTTATAATATCCCAATTTAGTATAAAATCATTAGATAAATTTAATCGTTCTGCAATATGTCTCCCTATCATTTGACCAAACACTACTAAAGATACCGCTACAATAATTGTAACCGCAAGTCCTACCATAAATAATATGGATATGGCTAAGGTTTTCCAATAAGGCCTTGTTTCTTCCTCATCATAAGCTTTATTTAAACCCTTTATTATAGCTCTGAAACCACTAGACCCCGTCCATATTGTGCCTATTATACTTAGTGATAATAAATTACCAGTTGTTGAACGTGACACATTTATAATAGTAGTGTAAATTAAATCAAAAGCACTCTTAGGCATTATTTGGTGTAGATATTCTAGCACATAGGTATTTTTTAGATTACTATAACTTAACAGTGTTAGGATTAGCAATAAAAAAGGAAAAAATGATAACAGTAAATCATAAGCAAGTTGAGCTGCCAAGGCTGTAATATCGTCATCTATAACTCTTGATACAAGTTGTTTTATGCTTTTTAACATTTGGCCACCGCCTTTTGGGGTTGAGAATTTATGACAGACTCTTTAAAACTCATTATATACTATTTTTCACTATCTTTCATACTTTTGTGTATTCCAACCTTACTCTGATATAATATGTATTATGGGGAGATTTTATTTGCGAATAATCAATATAATATGACTATATGCATTACTAAAAATGGAAAAGGAGTTGTGATATGGTTGATAAGATCGGTAAAGCGATTATGAAGTTAGCACTTGCTCAATTAGATATTGCTTTTGAAGACAAGGTTAAAAATAAAGAAGCTGTGATGAAGTTCATAAAACACGCAGTTGATGAAAATGTGGATATGATTTTCTTCCCAGAAATGACTTTAACAGGCTTTTCTATGAATACTTCTTTAATAGGTGAAAATAATAATGAAACTTTAGATTTTTTTAAAGATATGAGCACTAGTTTTAATATTCTTATAGGTTTTGGGTATGTGGAAGGTTCGACATGCTCCAAAAATAAGTACTCTGTAGTAGAACCACACGGCATGGAGCTTGTAAATTACAGTAAAATTCACCCATTCTCCTTTGGAGATGAAACTAAATTTTATGAAAGCGGAACTGAAGTTAACTTCTTTACCGCTTTTGACTTTGCCATAACACCTTTTATCTGTTACGATTTACGTTTTCCAGAAATATTTCAAATAGCTTCAAAAACTGCTACCTTAATTACAGTTGCAGCTAACTGGCCTATTGAGCGTCGTGAACATTGGATTACTCTATTAAAAGCAAGAGCCATAGAAAATCAATGTTACATTGCTGGAATAAACAGAGTGGGAGAAGGAAATGGATTAAACTACAGTGGAGATTCTATGATTATAGATCCACTTGGAAATATAATCAGTAGTTTATATATGGAAGAAGGCCTCGTTATTGCTGATATCTGCAGGGACGATGTAGTGAATCTTCGGGAAAAATTCAAACTTAAGGACGATAGAAAAGAGACACTGTATTGTAACATGTATAAGAAAATTGTCGTAAACTAACGTGGAAACTGATATTATCAAAACTGGGACCCTACCATTAATTGCAGTTATGGACAATTTTACATAAGTAAAATATTAGAATTTCTTCATGAAATTTGTTATTTTCAGTTCAATTTTATACACAATATAGAAATTTAATTGTTAATATTTTAATATATTTTCAGACAATTAAAAATTTATCCACAAATTAAAGAAAGTTATCCACTAAAAGAGGATAACTTTCTTTAATTGTTCACTAAATGCACCATATTATGCTAATAATTCATTTTTTTTGAAAATCTATTCACTTATACTGAAAAGTTATCCACAGTCTTAATCTTATCTTGATAATATTAATTCAGTAATATCGTTCCTGTTTATATTAATAATCTTTTAATATCTATTTAAATGCTTTTATTTTTTTACATGCGAAATTTATAATAATTTGTTGTTTAATCTCGACCTTCATTATAACCTCTAATTATTAAAATTTCAAGGCAAAATTATGAAAAATAAATTTTCTTCTAAAATCTCATAAAATCAAAAAAGCAAAACATTTTTGCTTTTATTACGATAATAAATTTTCAGACAATTAAAAATTTATCCACAATTTAAAGAAAATTATCCACGAAATGAGGATAACTTTGTACAATTGCGCGATTTCTAATCCATAAATTTCCAGTGCTTACATTTTCTATGGATATTCTAGGGAATTAACAGAATAGTTATACACAGGTACGAAATAAGAAATTAATTCTTATTATTTAATTGATTTTAACTTAGCAATGTCATTCCAGTTACTACTAGTTATTATTTCAACATTTAGTAACCCCTTTTTTATTTCCTTTACATCACTTGACGTATCTTTTATAGCTAACTCCAACACATCAGTTTTTTTACCTATATTTTCTACTATATCATCATGAGCCTTTTCATTCTGACCCATATGTGATATCTGCACCTCAGCCACCACTTCAAGTTTGCTTGTCAAATTCTCTAATAACACAGTATTTTTATGTAGTTTATTATCTAGTCTATTCTCTAAAGCTCCCAATTTATCATCTAGCCTATTCTCTAAAGCTCCTAATTTATCATCTAACCTATTCTCTAAAGTTCCTAATTTTTCATCTAACCTATTCTCTAAAGTTCCTAATTTTTCATCTATTCTATTTTCTAAAGATCCTAATTTACTATCTAATAATTCACTAAACATTTTCAAAGTTTCTTTATCCACTCTATTACCACCTTTAAATTTTCTCCTGCGGTCTACATATTAATTCTATGTATAATGTCGCCTTCATTATAACCTCAAAATACTAAATTTTCAAGGGAACATACGAAGTTTAAATCATTCTATAAATGTACCTAAAGAATATAAATAATTGCACAACAAGTATAACTGGTATTCCTATTACAAATTTATTATGTTTAGTTTTATGCCTAAATAAACGCATACCTAGAAGTATACCCAAAGCACCAAAAGCAGCGGCAATAGTGAAAAGTGTATTCTCTGGTGTTCGCCATCCCCCTTTCCTCGATTTTTTCTTATCAGAATACATTGCGAAAATTCCGTATAAGTTTATAGCTAAAATATAATACAAAAATAATTTCATTTTCTACCTCCATCTAAATTCAAGTCGTTTAATTATATAATGAATACCAACACAAAATCAATGGTGCCATTTTTATAAATCACATAAAATTCACATAAGCATTTGATATCCTTTTTGTAATCATATGCTAATCTAAATACATAGAAGAATTAAAAAATTCAATGTTTATTTAGGATAATGTTAACACTAGATTTATAACTAGGAGGGGCAAGCTATGACAATTAAAAAATTAAATTATTTAAAAATTGTAATAAACATCTTGATGGTAGTTGTTTATGTACTATTATTCAATTATAAGATGCTCGGGATGTTATTTCACGAAGCAGCAGGATTAGCTATAGGTGCAGTAATTTTACTTCATTGCGGATTAAATTGGAAATGGATAAAAGGTGTAAGTTTAAAAATATTTAATAGCAAATTGAAAGTGAAAACCAGAATCGGGAATTGGGTAATAAATACTTTCAAAAAAATATTTAATATAACTGAAAAAAAGAAAATTTATTCCTTTGCATCTAAAATTTTGGTGATTTTGTTATTAACCTTTGGCATATACAGTACTTATTCAGTGAAATTTGCATCTAAAATTACAACGATTAGTGCTTTTAGCACCACTGGCGTTGGCGGCGGCGAGATGAAAAAAGGAAATTTCAAACCAACTGAAGATGGTACAGTGCCAGCACAAAATGGTGTTGTAGCAAAAGATGGCAATTTAACGGAAGGTTCTGGTGGTCGACCAGAAGGAAATGGAAAACAAATGGGCGGTGCCCAAAATAACACTAGCATCCTAGGAATTATAACCTCATACCTTGGAGTAATATCAGTATTTTCTATAATAACATTTTATGCAGAAAAACTATTCACCAAAAAAAAGAAAAAATCAGGTTTAGTTCAGGAAGTATTGGAACAATAGACAAAATGCATATTCACACAGGAGGAATTCCATGCCCCCTGTGCATGGAATTCCCCTAAGTGTACTCTAGCTTTACCTTGCTGCCTCCCTGTCCTTGCTGCGCTGGTGTTACTATTAGTTTTATTGGCACCCTATTTCGTAGCTCCTCCACATGACTTATTATCCCCACAGACAAAGTACTAGAATGAAGTTTTTCAAGTGAATTCATTACTACATCTAATAGATCCGTATCTAGAGTTCCAAATCCTTCATCTAAGAAGAAGAATTCTAGTGGAGCACTGCCTTTTAATTGAATTTGCGAGGAAAGAGCAAGTGCAAGGCAGAGTGATGTTAAAAAGGTTTCTCCCCCAGATAATGTATTGGTTTCACGTCTTGTCCCTCCATTAAAATCATCCCTCATTACAAATGCTCCATCAGCATCAAGCTCCAATGCATAACGGCCCCTTGTTATATCCTTTAAGCGTTTTGAGGCTTCCATGGATATATATTTCAGCTGATTCATGGCTACGTATTCAACAAATTTATTTCCTTGGATTAAGTGATCAAGTTCTCTTAGAAGGCCAAGTTTATGCTCTACTTCACTTTTCTTTATTAAAAGTGTTTTAATTTCTTGTAGCCTTCTCTCCATTTCCTGAAGTGTTCTAAATTGAGCTCCTATTGCTCCAGTTTTTTCTTCTAAAATTCTTCCAATAACTTCTCTTTTTTCTTTTAACTCTTCAAAAATAATAACATCTATTACTTTTCCATGAAGTAATTTTTCTATTCTTAACAAATTATCTAGGATGCCACGTTTAGCCTCTTCGTACTGCTTGATCTCCTTTTCTAGTAAAATCAAGTCAACTCTTTTAATTAAATGGATGGAAGCATCCTCGCTGGTTTCAAAGAAATTCTCTTTGAGTGCTATGTCTAATTTTTCTTCTCCCTCTTTAAGCATCCTTAAAAGCATCTCTTTTTTGTTTTCTTCACTGGTCTTTTGAGTTTGGACGTTTTGCTTTTCTATACTTTCTCTTTCAAAAATTTCTTTTAAACTTGATTCTTTTAAGGTTATATCTTTTATTTCTTTTCTTACCTTCTCTATTTCGCTTTGAAGGGTAAGTTCCTTTGAAGGTGTAAATTCACATTGCTCCACTATCTGCTTAGTTAAACGATCTATTTCTGCCCTTTTCTCCTTGCCACTAGTTTCTATTTCTATTTTTAAGTTGCAAAGTTCACTTAAAGATTTATCTATTACTAATCTTTGTTTTTCTAGTGATGAAAGCTCTTCCCTAAATTTGCGAGCTTCTCCAGTTTGTTTTATTACTTCATTATCTATGATTTTAATTTGTTGTATTTTTTCTTTTATGGACATTGATACCTCAATACCATTTTGATATCGCTTAGGTGAGTTCTCTTGCCCAGGCAAGTTCTCCTGCTTAAGCGGGAGTTCTTGTTTAAGCAAGAGTTCCTCATTAAGTAGGTCAGCAATTAAAAGTTGATGACTATCCCGTCGCGACTTAAGCGCAACCATTGCAATAGATGTCTCTCCTTGCAATGTTATTAATGCTTCGCTTTCTTTTCTTAAACCCTCTCCAAGTTTAACCTCATCCATGTCTACTTTGCTTTTCTTCTCTCGCAATTTAAGTAATTGGGCTTCTAGCTCGATCTTTTGTTTATTATATGTCTCAATTTTTCCCTTAAACCCAAGAAGTTCTAATTCACTTGTTTTCGTCGAAGCCGACAAATCTTCTATTTTTATATCATTAAGGCTCACAGATACCAAAGCTAATTGATCATTTATGTAAACTTCATCTCTTAAAGATCCAGCAAGCTTTATTTGCTCCTTTTGAAAATCTTTAATAGATTTTTCTAAATTTAATTCAACACTTTGCTTTAAACTTTTCTTGCCTTCTAAATCAGCATTTACAATTAACTCCGCTATTTTGGGATGATGCTCCGACCCACAAACTGGGCATAGGTCTCCATCTTGCAAATTAGTAGCTAAAACTGCTGCCATACCTTCACGCTCAATGGATCTAATTTCACCTTCTAAAGCTTTAAGTCGTGCTTTCACGATTTCTATAGTTTCTTCTGATTTTTTTAAATTCAACCTAACTTTTTCACTTTCGTTATTAACAATTTTATATTTTTCCTCAAGTTCACCCTTTATTTTATAGTTTTCTACAGCCTTTTCTAATGCAACTCGCAATATGCTATATGCTTCCTGCTTTTCTAGCAACAAATCATTATCTCCCGGGAAATTATTTGCTATTTCAACACCTTTCCCCTCTAAAATCGATAGGTTATTTTGTTTATCTCGCTGCTGCACTAGTGCCTCTTTATGTTTTATATCTGTTGCACATGCGGCCTTCTTTAAGGTTTCCCCTTTATTTTTAAGTTCTTCTACATTTCTCATGGAAACATTGACTTCTATTTCACTATTGTATGCGTTATAAAGTTTTTCCCTATACACAGGTGATATTTCTATTTTCCTTAACTTTTCTTCGGACAGTTGTAACCGATTTTCTAATTTCACCTTATTTGTATCAATTATAGAATTTTTCAGATTTTCATCCTTTATATTCTTTGTAATATCTTTATGCTTTTTCAGTAAGATGTCTTTTTCATTAGCTAGGTAAATTATTTTCTCTTCAATATATATAGCTTGTTTTAGGCTTACTTCTTTTTCAATTAAGGTAGGCAAATTATCATTTTTAGATTTCCAGGCTTCCTCATAAGATGTCTTCGTAATATTTAACTTTTGACATATAACACTAAATGCGCTACTAAGCTTATGGAGTGTATCTTTATTTATAATCAAGTTCTCCTTAGTTTCCATTGCATTGTCAATATAAGGTTTTACGTTTAATGCTAAGCTACCTTTAGTGAATTTCTCTTTCTTTTCTTTGATTTCTTGCGCCTGCTTATTTAACTCGACTTCTTTTTTCGCATACCTGTCTTTTTCTTGTTGCAATTCCCATATGGTTTTGTACTCTTCATATTCCTTGTCTAGGGTATTTTTTTGCACTTTAAGTTCTTTTTCTTCTACTTTTAAAACATCTAGTGTTTTCTTTATTTCTATATGTGCTTCCTCATTTACATTCTCATAACCCTTTAATTCACCCTCAAGTACACTTTGTGCTTTTAAGTTTTTATTTCTAATTGTTTTAATTTTTTCATACAACTTGGTGCCGTATTTTTCTAGGGCGAATATTCTCTCTAACATATCTCTTCTTTCTTTTCCACCGAGCTTTAAAAATTCATTAAACTTACCTTGAGGTAACACCACAGATCTTGTAAAATCCTCAATTTTCAGTCCTATAATACCTATGATTTTTTCTTCTACATCTTTTGGCCCTTCTGCTAACATATTATTTGCGTCTGGATCTTCTTTGTTTATTTCTATAAGCCTTGCATAAGCAGTTTTGAAGTTTCCGCTTTTTAATCTTTTAATGCTTCTCTCTGCTCTATACGTCTTTCTAACTTGTCCAAGTCCTATCTCGAAATCGAAACTTATTTCTACAACATTCGTTTCTGTGTTTACAAACTCCTTGGTTTCTCTAGACACTTTTCCATAAAGAGCTATTGTTATTCCATCTAAGATAGTTGATTTTCCACTAGCTGTGGGACCGAAGATCCCGAAAAGTCCTTTTTCTGTAAGTTTTGAAAATTCAATAATTTGGAGCTCTACAAAGGAATTTAACCCTTTTATTCTAAGATTTACTGGTTTCATCAATCGGTCCCTCCTCATCTAACGCTATGCTTAAAAATAATTCCATAATCTCTTTGGAAGGTTCTAACCCTCCCTTTGTGCGTATGAAATATTCTTTAAACATTTCTTCCATGGACTTTTCCCTTAAATTTATTAATAAATCCTCTTCCTCATCTATGCCCTCTAGTATTGGCTGAATGGACACTATGTCCACCCTTAGTCGTTTCATTTCCTTTATATTCTCTGTACTTATTATTTCCTTTGTCTTTATTTCAAGGTACACCCAAATGTTTTTCTCGCCTTCAAGTTTGCATTTTTCTAATGCTTCCTCAACATTATCACATTTCCACACTTCTATAGGCTTATAATTTCTAAACAATATATCTGATATCTTAGCTTCTTTGCCTGCCTTAACATCCACAATATATGCTCCCTTGCTATAATTTATTTCACTTTTGCTATATTGAATTGGAGATCCCGAGTATCTTATTAAACCCTTTGTTCCAGGCACCTTTTGAGGTCTATGAAGATGTCCTAAGGCGCAGTATTGAGCATTCTTTGGGAATTTAGTTGGAGAAACCGAAAGACTTCCCCCCAGTTGTATGCTTCTCTCCGATCCACTTTCTTCCCCACCCATAACATAAAGGTGTGACACAACTAGGTTTACTGTATCGTCTCTATATTTATCCGATAACTGCTCAAAGAGCTCACCTATTCTATCAGAATAACTTTTTTGCCTATCCTCATCATTAATTTCTTTTGAAAGAACTTCATTTAACCTTTTCTCACTTGGATAAGGTAGTGTTATGATAACAGCCTTTTCCCCTCTTATACTAAGCTCTATATAACCCTCACCACTCTCTATTATTTCAAAATCATATTCATGGTCAGTGTTAAATTCTCCAAATACTCCTAGTCTTGCAATACTCTTTGGTTCGCCTAAAAGTATAACTCCATGCTCATATGCAAGAGGACTTGCAGCAACAAGTCTTTCTGGGTTGTCATGGTTACCTGCAACAACTAAGACTGCAGTTTTTCCACCTTTGGTGATATTTTTAAGAGTGCTATAAAACATTTTTTCCGCCTTTGCTGGTGGATTTCCATTGTCATAAATATCTCCAGCTATAAGTACTAAATCTATATTGTTATTTTTAACTATCTCTATAAATTCTTCTAGAAATTCTTCCTGCTCTTCTAGCCTGCTGTATTGTTCAAGTGTTTTCCCCAGATGCCAATCTGAGGTGTGGAGTATTCTCATATTGCTAGCTCCTTTCTTATTTTTTCTTGGGGACGGTTAATTCTTTTTCGCCTTTATTTCTTCTTTCTTTGGGGCCGGTTAATTCTTTTTCACCCTTATTGTATTTCATTTCTATCAAATTCTATTTAAATTCAATTAAATTCTAATTAAATTTAGTTAAATTTGATTAAATTTAATTAACTTTTATTTAATTCTTATTTTACTTCTACTGCTTCATCGATGCTAAATAGGTATAGGTAACTTTCTTTAACTTCTTTATCAAGAGTAACTCGTAATGCCTTTGCATAATAGTCCAGCTGAGACTTATATTTTTCTACTAATAAATTTACCTCTCCATTTTTTACAGAATCCGTTTTATAATCTACGAGTATTATCTTTCCATTTTCCTCAAAATAACAATCTATGATTCCTTGGAGCATTATTTTCTCATCTCCATATATATCTATGGGAAGATTTTTGTCTATATCTGTACTGCTAATTTCCATATGAAAAGGGACTTCTCTTTTTAAAGAATTTAGGCCGTAAGCTTTTATCATTCTTTGCCCAATCTCTGTTTTAAATAGCTTTATTAATTTATCTATGCGGACGGATTTACCCTCTTCTTTTGAGATTAACAGTTTTTCTACAAAGGTCTGAACTTGCAACTCTATTTCACTTATCGTCATCACTTTAGTTAAATCTAATCTTTGTAGTACTGAATGCATAGCTGTTCCTTTTTCGGCAGGGGACAACCCTTTTACTTCTTCTAGAAATTTTGGTTTATTTATAAGTCTCGGTGCATACATATTACTTGAATCTTCCTCTGTTAGCTCTACATTGAATTTTCTTTTAAGCTCCGTTACTGTAAGTACTGTAGGCATTTTCGTTGACATTTCATATTTATAAATAAATCCTAATCTTTTATCTATTTCTAAAAGTAGTTTATCATCTGTAGGGTTTTCTTGAATCAATTTTAACTTTTCTTCTGCGCTTTGCACGATTTCTTCTTGCTCAGGTTCAATTTTCCTTATGCTTTCTCTATCCCAAAAGCGCACTGCGAAACTTGCAGGATGATTTAATAAATTAAGGCCGTCATCCTCTATCCCAATTCGCTCACGTAATGGCTTTCCATCTACATGTCTTATAATTGTTGGTATTATCCACTCTAAATAACTTTTACCCTTTAAAATTTCGTATTCACCTAGCTTTTCGCTATTTTCTTCTAAACTAGAGCTCATTCTTGATAGATTTTTCTCTATGTTTCTCATTGACCCAGTAATAATTAACTTTTCTTTTGCCCTTGTTAATGCTACATATAAAACTCTCATTTCCTCGGCTAAACTTTCTATCTTTATTGTCTTTTTTAATGCTTGCTTTAGTACTGTAGGATATGAAATTCTTCTTATTGGATCCACAAAATCTGGACCGTAGCCTAATTCATGATGAAATAATATGCTCTTGTTTATATCCATTAAGTTAAAGTTTTTTCCCATCCCACTTAGAATAACTACAGGGAATTCTAGCCCCTTACTTTTATGAATACTCATTATCCTAACTACATTTTCATTTTCACCTAAGGTTTTAGCACTTCCCATATCTCCGCTACTTACTTTCAACTTGTTTATAAAATTTATAAAATTAAACAATCCCTTATAACTAGTTTCTTCGTATTGCCTTGCTCTTTGGAAGAGAACTTTTAAATTTGCTTGTCTTTGTATTCCTCCTGGCATTGCTCCAACATACCCATAATAACCAGTATCCGTATATAAATACCAGATGAATTCATCAATTGGCATGTATGTACATATTTCTCTAAAGCGGTTTAATTTTTTTAAGAATTTATTAAGCTTTTGTGTTATTGATTTTTTTTCACTCAATCTTTCTTCATTCAGCGTTGTCTTATAAGGCAAGGAGTCATTACCTCCAGGCTCAGTTGCTTTGTCGTTTGGCTCTATTTCATTAACAGCTGAAAAATTGACCATTGCCTCATAAAAACTTACTTCCCTTTGACCTATTCTTAACTCCACTAGTTCCTCTGAAGTAAACCCTCCGATTGGAGAACGAAGTACTGAAAGCATAGGGATATCCTGCCTTGGATTATCAACAATTTGTAGGAGACTCATGATTATTTGAATCTCTATTGTGCTAAAATACCCTGTTCCAGTATCTGCATATACAGGTATATTCTCAAGTTTTAATTGCTCTAAAAAGGAAGGTGCCCACTTTGAGGTGGCACGAAGCAATATTACAATATCCCTATATTCAACATTTCTATATTCTTTAATTTTTTTATCATAAACTTTAAATGTATCCTCATCATTATGTAACATTAATTCTTTTATTCTCTTTGCAACAATTCTTGCTTCGAGCTCAATGTTTGTGGGGGTTTCATCTTCATTAGTTATTAACCGTCCCTCGGTTTCATCGGTTTCAGACTCATTTGTGTTTCCCTGCCTCTGGCTTTCTTCGCCACTTTCATCCGCCGCATCTTTAACTTCCTTTTCAATTATATGCAGTTCAACTGGTCCACCTACTACTCCTGGTCCTTCAAGTTCCTCAAAGTGAGCTCCTAAATTCAACGCTTCTTCGTCTGTGTAGTCAAGATCTCCAATATTTTTGCACATTATTTGTTTGAAGATAAAGTTTACAACATTAATAACCGTCCCGCGACTTCTGAAGTTTTTGTACAGCGTTATTTTCCTGGTTTTTGCTCCGTCAATTTTTTCATAGCTATTATATTTTTCTAAAAAGAGCTCCGGTCTTGCCTGCCTAAATCTATATATACTTTGTTTTACGTCCCCTACCATAAATACATTTGGAAATCCTATTTTTTCTCTTGATATTATATTTAATAGTGTTTCCTGAACCATATTGCTGTCTTGATACTCATCTATTAAAATTTCTTCATATTTATTTCTAAGCCCTACAGCAACTGAGGAAGGCTCTGGTCTTCCGTCACTGCACATAACCACTTCCCCCTCATCATCTTTTTCCATTAAGATGTCCAGGCAGTAGTGCTCAAAGTCATTGAAATCTATAATTGACCGTTCCTTTTTCTTTTCTCTGTATTTCTTTTGCAAATCTATAACAAGCCTTGATAGCTCAAGCATTTGCGGATACATTTTTTTTATATCTATTAATGAAGTTTCTGAGTTTGCATTCATTATTTGTTGTTGCAATTCTTGTAATTGTTTTTTCACCTTATTTCTTATATCTTGAACTACCTTTTGTTTTACCTTGTCTTTGCAAGCTTTTATAGTTGTAAGTTTTGTAAAATTTAGATCTTCAAAAGTTTTCGCCAAGTTCTCAAAACAATTGTTGGCGGCGCTTATTAAGTCCGCAATTAATGCTAAATCATCTTTGAAGACTTCATTATATAAGGATATAGCAACATTACCTTCTATAATTTTTAAAGCCTTTATCATTACTTTTTCAATTCCTAATAGCTCTATATTAATATCTTCTATTAAAACTTTTGCCCAAGGGGTATCACTAAACCTATATCCGTCTTTTATATTAAAATCCTCAGCTGCATCTATTAACCATTTTGCTGGATTCGTAGAACTCATAGCGAAATTATAAAGACTTAAAACTATTGATTGAAGACCCAGATCCTCTTTATTATTACTATAAGCTTCTACTAGTTCCAAAAAACTAGCATTTTGATTTTCTTCACTAATTTCTACGTATCTCTCTTCGAATAGTTCTTCTAGAGCTTCTTGTTTTAAAAGAACTGCTTCTGTTGCATCAGCTATTCTAAAATTAGGATCTAAATCTACCACATGATAATTGCTTCGAATAACCTCAAGGCAAAAGGAGTGAATAGTTGTAATACTCGATTTATTTAATAAGGTTAACTGCCTTTGCAGTAATTTGCTTTGCGGATTAGTATGTAGTTCTTTTGATATTGCCGCAGCTATTCTCTCCCTCATCTCGGATGCAGCAGCGTTGGTAAATGTAACTACTAAGAGCTTGTCTATATCTGTAGGCCGATCCTCATCCGTTACTATTTTTATTATTCTCTCAACTAATACTGCAGTTTTACCAGAACCCGCGGCTGCAGCTACCAGAATATTGCAATCACGAATTAAGATAGCTTTTTGTTGGTCCTGAGTCCAGATTACAGGCACTTCCCCTTGTTTAATTGTATTTTCTTTATCTATCATTACTCCTCAACTCCAATACTATGAGTATTTTCACTATCTGATTCTGTGAATTTATTAGTTTCACTGGGTTCATTAGCTAAGAGTTCCCAGATTTCTTTGTCCCTTTTGTCATTTATTATCTTATAAGTATTTTCTTTTAATGTAGGATCAAATTGGCAAATAGCAGTGTATTCACAATAGCTACAAGGTGTAAAATCCTTTTTCTTATATGGTTTTATATCTATTTCTCCGCTTAACATTCCCTCGCATGTTTTTATTAGATTTTCTTTTACATGATTAAGTAACATATCAAACTGCTGCGTCGTTGCAACTGATGACCTTGATCCTAATTCTCCATCTTTTTTAATAGACGCTGGAACGACTAGAGATGCGCCTTCAATATTCCTATCCATTTCCCTAATTATCTTAGTATCCGCTAGGAGTAGCCCCTTCATCTTTAAAGCTTTCATTATGGCTTTTTCTAGTTCTTCCTCATCTAAATTGTTTTTAGCTTTTATAACTGGGTCATCTATTTTAAAATACAATATACCTGCTGGGAAAATTGCTTCCTCCATAAATTCACTTTCCTCAGAAATCGCTCTTTCATTTTTAAGCATTGCATCTAAATATGTAAGTAACTGAATTTGAAGTCCATAATATACATCAGATAATTTAAAATCCTTATTGCCAGATTTGTAATCAATTATCCTGTAAAATTCTCCTCCCTCATTAATTAGCTTATCCACTCTGTCTATCCTTCCAACTAGATTTACAATTTCTCCGGTTGATAGTTCTACTTTTATTGGTGGATAATCTCCTTGCTCAAAACCAAATGATACCTCGTAACCAAAAGGCTCAAAACCACTATTTTTCATTTGCTCAACTATAACGTAAATAGTTTTCTTTAAGACTCTTTTTAATCTCTCAGTAAAGTACTTGTACCTCGGAGTGCTGTTTAATATATATCCGCTAGAACCAGCCGATGCTTCTTTTTCTACAACGCTTGAAATATTCTCCTCACACCATGCCCTATCAAGATTCGCCCATTTTATTTCACTTTTATCCACAAGTTTCGAAAAATTATCAAGTACACTGTGCATAAAGCTACCTAAGTCTGGGGATGAAAAGGTAAAAGTTGCTCGAGGCTTTACTTTTAACCCATATTGAACAAAATATGCAAAGGGACACTCTTCATATTTTTCTATTCTAGATACACTAAAATAGTTTTTATCTCCGTAAAGCCGTTTCACTTTTTCCTTTTCTAACATTTTTACTTCATTTTTATAATCAAAACCATCAAACATGTTATTGCTTTTCTCTCTCAAATTAGGATCTTTTAGGTACCATTTATAAACCGCAATCCAAAGAGGTGATATGTTCCCCTCCTCTAAATATCTTCTAAGCGCAAATATTAAATCATTAAATGTTGGAACTTTTGAACATACTTGGTAAAGCTCCTGAGTATCAAACGAACCTTCATTATTAGACAATTCTTTACCCGGCAATTTATTACTGCATAAAGTTATATTGCTTTCCTGTGTTAAATTTTTGAATAATGTCATAAATCTTGATATTATAATGGAAGGCCTTAAAGTTTTGCCCTCATAATCTGCTATGGGATAACTTATATTTAAATATTTACTTGGGATTGTAATGGTAGCATAAATCAAATACTGCTCATTAAACACCTCAGTTTTCGTGTCATTGTCTAATTCTACCAGGTTTTCTTTTAATATCATTCTATCATTGTCTGTAAATATTCCATCTTCCTTACTTGCCTTTGGAAATACTCCATCATTTACCCCAATAATGTATAGCGCTAATACGTCATGGCTTTTTATACGCTCCACGCTGCTAATTGATACTCCGTCAAGTGCTGGTGGAATTAATCCCATTTGATGTTTGCTAAATCCCATGGATAGGACCTTTACAAAATCTTCAAGGGATAATGTTTCCGTGCCAAGTACCTCTACCATCTGGTCTAGCAGCTCCATAACTAGGTTCCATATTTTACTGTACTCGGTAACAAGTTCCTGCGCACCGTCAATTTTGAAATTCTCTATCCAGCCATCTAGGGTTTCATGCACCTTTATTGTTTCTAAAAATTCAAATAGAGATGTGCATATTTTTATAGTTGTGGCCCCGCCCCTTAATTTTTCTTTAAATTGTAGTAAAGGTTTAATTATAATGTCTCTAGTATCGTTTATAATTTTTATAGTAGCTTGTACTTTTTCGGTCTTCTCTACGAGTTCACCTGTTACATCACCTTTGCCTTCTTTATCGATATTATAGTAATCACTAAAATAATATTCTATTTTTTCCTGCCATAAATCAGGATCCGTCCATTTTCTTTTGCCCTTTATGCCAGCAGCAATGATGAAGTTTTCTAGTATATCTATATGCTCCTTTTCTATATCTAAAAGGCCTGTTTTAAGATATCTAAACATTGCCTCATAGCTAAAGTTCTTAGTAAAAATTTCAACCACTCCAGTTATTAGGACAATTAAAGGGTTACTTGTTATGTCCTTTTTCTTATCTATAAATAATGGAATGTTGTATTCTGTAAATATTGCTTTAATTAATTTTTCATATGATGGTAAATCTCTTGTAACTACTGCTATTTTATTAAACCTTATGTTTTGTGTCCTACAAATTCTTAATATATCTTTAGCAATATGTTCTACCTCGGAGTATGCATTTAAAGCCTTAAATACCTTTATGTTTTCACATTTTCCAGTTGACGGTACGAATGGAAATGCAAAATAATTTTTTTCAAGAAAAGAAAGCTCCTCATTGTCTTTGAATTTATACGCTTTATTACCTTGAAGCTCAATGGGCGCATCTATGCTTGTTCCACTCTCCTCGGCTAAACTCAAAAGCTTGTCCTCTGTAAACTTTATAGAAAAAAATGCATCTGATGCTTCCATAAATTTTGAATGCTCTGAGTTTTTTAGTGGCAAGGTTATATTTATCCTCTTCGCCTTTTTATATAATTTTTCTAGTACCTCATACTGTTGAGGAGTAAATCCTGTAAACTCATCTAGCCAAAACTCCGCCCCATCAAAAATAGTGCATTCATCAAGTGCACTAACTAAACGTGTCAAATCATCATCTGGGTCTACATAATTTAGGTTTAAAATATTATTAAATTCATCATATATTAAAGACAAATCAGTTATTTTATCTATTAGTAAGGGATTTTCCCCTAAATTCTCTTTTGCTTTATTTAAATCTTCTACAGAGATCCTATATTTCTTAAACTCTGTGATAGCACTAGCTACATTATCTACAAAGCCCTTTTGCCTAGACGCACCTTTAAATACCTTAAATTCATCTCCATTTTTTTGCATTATGCTGTTAATTAGCATAACCTTTCCTGAGGTATCCATAGCTTTGCGAGTTATTCCTCCAACTTCACTAAATACTCTGTATGCTAATCTATTAAAACTAAGCACTTGGACGTTTTTTATTCCTGTGGATCCAACTACTTTTATAAGATTTTTTTCAGCTTGAAATGAAAATTGATCTGGAACCAAAAGTACTAATGGTTTTTCACTCTCTTCCTTTTGCCTCTGCTCTATATCTTCTAAGCAGAAAGTACTTTTTCCTTTCCCAGCCCCACCGTAGATAAATCTCAAACTCACAAAAACACGTCCCTTCTTTTAATTTATTATATATATTATACCATGTATAATCTTTGCATACAGTTCACTTTTTCACTTAATAATGTATACCTTCATGTAACAAATAGGACGTAAATTATGTATTATACTATATAAGAAAAATGCTGCAAGGAGGAATTATAATGTACCATTTAAAAAATTTTTCTGAGGCTGAAGTAGACACCCTATTAGACATAACCTTAAATCTATATGATAATATTTGCAAATGTGAAAAGTGTAAAATGGATATTAAAGCAATAACATTGAATTCGTTATCCCCCAAATATACTGTTTCTGATATAGGAGAAAAATATATGACAGTGTTTGCTGAGATTAACAGACAAAGAAAAGTTGATGTTACCGCAGCTATTACTAAGGCTATAGAAATAGTATCTGCTAATCCAAAGCATTAATTGACTTTAGTAGTTAAATCATCTCCTGGGTCGCTGCAATATTAACGACTTCAGACGGAAATTTATAATCGAGTAGGTCAGCAGATAATTTTTTTATCTACTGACCTACTCGAACTTGTACTTAATCATACTTATTAGGATAAATGATCTTTATTTAGCCTATTTTGTGCTTTGAAGTTTTGCGATAATTATCTCTTTCATTTCCACTAGTTTTTCTTGTGCAGCCTTTAGTGTTTTTCCCTTAGAGTACATGTATATTTTAATTTTTGGTTCTGTACCTGATGGTCTTACAGCATACCAACTCTCATCATCAAAATAGAATTTAAGTACATTGGATTTTTCTATTCCACTAGGTTCTTCCGTGTTATTAATTATGTCATATGATTTTTCTAATTCATAATCTATAAACTTAGTAAGCTTTGCTCTGCCTATTGTTTTTAAATTATCTTTTCTATATTCTATCATCATTCTAGAAATTCTTTCTTGCCCTTCTATACCTTCTAAAACTAGAGATACTAGGTCTTCTCTATAATATCCAAACTCCGTGTATATATCATCCATTATATTTATTAGAGTTTTCCCCTTTGATTTATAGTAGGCTGCAGCTTCACATAATAGCATGGAAGCTATTACCGCATCTTTATCGCGAACAAAAGTTCCAGCGACATAACCAATACTTTCTTCATATCCAAAAATAAATTCATAGCTATTGTCCTTCTTGAAATCATGAATTTTACCACATATATTTTTGAACCCTGTTAGAACTTCAAAAGTCTCTACGCCGTATTTCTTAGCTATTGCCCTGCCTAAATCCCCTGTTACTAAGGATTTTACTATAGCTGCATTACTAGGAAGCGTACCTACCTCGAGCATTCCCTCAATGACATATTTTATGAGTATTGCCCCAGTTTGATTACCATTAAATGCAACATATTCACCGTTATTATCCCTGACCATTATGGCAAGTCTATCACAATCTGGGTCCGTAGCTATTAATAATTCTGCTTTTTCTTTTTTCCCAAGCTCCCTTGCATATTTGAAGGCCTTAACGTCCTCTGGGTTTGGATACCCTACTGTTGTAAAATCTGGATCTGGGTTTTCTTGTTCTGGTACAACTATAATGCTTGTAAAACCTCTCTCTTTTAGAACTCTTCTTACAGGCATATTCCCTGTGCCATTTAGTGGAGTGTATACAATTCTTATATCTTTATCTATGTCTTCTCTAATAGCTAGGCCTTTTACCTTCTCGGTATATTCATCATCCATAGCTTTTGAAAGCATCACTATTAAACCTTTTTCCTTGGCTTCATCAATGTCCATTACCTTTATGGTACTAAAATCTGTTATGCTCTGAATCTTTTCTGTTATTCCTTTTGCTACAGGTGATAATATTTGAGCACCATCTTCCCAATACACCTTGTACCCGTTGTATTCCTTAGGGTTATGGCTAGCAGTTACAACTATTCCTGAGGCAGTACCTAATGTTCTTACCGCATAAGATAATTCTGGAGTAGGTCTTAGCTTCTCAAATAAATAAGCCTTTATACCATTTCCAGCTAACACTTGTGCCGCCCTTGCTGCAAACTCTGCTGAAAAATGCCTACAGTCGTAAGCTATTGCAACGCCTCTATCCATATACTCTTTGCCGTAATCTTTAATATAATCTGCAAGCCCTTGAGTTGCTCTTGAAATTATATATATATTCATTCTATTAAGACCAGCGCCTAATTTTCCTCTTAATCCAGCTGTTCCAAACTCTAGGTCCATGTAAAATCTATCTTCGATTTCTTTTGTGTCTTTTGCTATTGACCTTAATTCCTCTCTTGTCTCTTTATCAAAAAATTCGTTATTTAACCATTCTTCGTATTTTTTTATATATGTCATTTAAATCACGCCTCTCCATATAATTTCCATATGATAACATTATACATGATTTCATTCGCAAATTAAATATCTAATAATACTTTATATGGAAATATCTTCTTGTTTAAAATTATGTTTATGATTATTTTTAACAAATATTAATTACTTTATACCTATTTGTTTTTTTAACATTTCTTGGAGATGTCGGTTTTTGGGGGCAATGGTCAGGTGGTTGGGTTGGGTTGGGTTGGGTTGGTTGGGTTGGTTAGTTGGGGACGGTTAATAAGTTTTAGATTAATGCTTACTTCTTATTAATTATTAATTTAGTTGTTACCCGTCCCTAGGTTTTGATTAATAATTGATGATTAATAATTGATAAGTTTTAATGAGACGACTAATGATCTTCTCTTATAAGGGATTATTATTTTTGTGCGTCATATATGATTTTAGATACTTGTCCAATTACTTCATTGGCATCTGAAATCCCATCTGTAAAAACAACAAGAATATATGGGTTGTCCTTGAATACAATTGCTGTATCATTCACACATTCGGCATAGTCCCCAATTTTATGAGCAACAATTTCCTTTGGAATATATTTATCTATCCTATCATGGTACTTTGTGTTCTCCATGGTTTTAATCATGCCATTGTAATATTTATTATTTTCAGGATTAGAGTATAGTCTTTCTAAGATTTTAAATGAATCCTTTGGTGTAATATTATTTCCTTTATGAATTACAGGATGTCCAACAATTTTTTCAATATAATTATATCTATTTTCATTACCTACTCTCCTTAAAAGCATATTTATAGCTATATTATCGGAATATATTATTGAATAGTCACTTAATGACTTTATTGCAATAGATTTACTTAAATCTATTCCTTGTAGTATTCCTGCTCCCTCTTCAAAATCATCTTTATCATATTTTAATTTTTCATTAATATTTATTTTTTTATCTTGAATCATATCATACATAAGCATATTTATAGGCGTCTTTATCGTACTAGCTGCTGAAAACTGCTTGCTCTCATTTATTTCAATTGATTTTTTAGAATTTATGTCATAGTAAACCATTGCAAATTTATTTATATTGTCTCCTACAAATGTTCTAATTGATTTTTCCAAAGCATCTAACTGTGTTTGTTTTTGGAGTTCTTCGTCTATCCTAATTTGCTTATATGCTAAGAGATATTGAGTTTCAGATATGTCTTGAGATATGACTTGATTATTAACTTTATTGCTAGTTGCTATATAATTAGTCATCGGAGTACCCCCTATAGCTACCACATGGTGTTTGCTTATACTTAATGTTGCAAAAAATGCCATTATTACTAGTAAAGTGACAACATTATTGCTTTCCATCTGACTATTCCTCCTTCACCCCTTCTTTATTTATGTTAATAATTTTCTCTTTATAAACTTATATTAATACAAAATGTTTTCTTATATGTCGTTTAAATGACAATTTTAGTAACTATATGTATATTTTATTTTATAATACAGTATACCTTAAGTTTCGTCAAGATTTATATTTTTCTGCTATTTCATTCCATTCATTCCATTCATTCCATTCTTTTGGGGACGGTTAACAACTTTTAAACTATAGCCTTAAAATAAATCTGAATATTATCCTGCCTCAAGGGCAATAATTTTAACAAAACTTTATGATAAGGGGTGATTTTGTATGCCAAGAACATTTAGATTAAAAAGCGATGACTCTATCTATCATGTTATGTGCAAAAGTATTACTGAGGTTGATTTATTCAAGAATGCAGATGATAAGGAAATGTATTTATCACTTATAAAAAAATATAAGATTCTTTATGATTTTAAACTTTACGGGTATTGCCTAATGGATAATCATCTACATCTAATAATTGGTGCAAATGGGTCAGATATATCAAAAGTAATGCATGGAATAAATTTTTCCTATGCTTTGTATTTTAATAAAAAACATAAAAGGGCAGGTCATCTTTTTAGAGACAGATTCAAGAGTAAAATAGTTCATAATGAAAGATATTTAAAGACATTATCCTTATATATACATAATAATCCTACTGATATAGCCGAATATAAGAATTCTCCTGAAAAATATGCCTTTTCTAGTCTAGCAATATTCTTAGGAAAAAGACGTGACCATTTAAAACTGGTTAATTATAGATTTATTATAAGTTTTTTTGGTAATACAACCAAAAGCGCAAGAATTACTTACTATGATCTTATATTTCAGTGCAACGAAGAGAAATTAAAACAAAATATTGAATTCGAAAATGAGAAAACAGAGTATACCAGTGAAAGAAAAATACTTGTAAGAAACTTTAATCCAGCGGATATCATAGAATTTATAGCGTCAAAGATGAATATATCAAAGATCCATCTACATATGAAGTACAGCCGAAAGCTTGTGGCTGCAAAAGCATTAACAGTTGTCCTAATGAGGAGCCTATGCAATTTTAAATCTAGTGATATATCTAGTGCCCTTGGGAATATCACGCAGGCTAGAGTATCAAAATTAAGTTCTATTGGTATAGATTTAATTGGAACAGATGAAAAGTTTGAAAATATTATTAGTGATTTTATTAAATGTTATGCCTGACACAAATTAGTTTAACAATTTGTTTAAAAAAATAAAAAAATCCGGAAAAGCATAGTTAATTATTTTTATTTTAATAAAGTTGGACAAGCATTAAAAAAAATAACATTTTATTAATGCATAATGTAAAAGCGAGAAAATGAACGATATTACGTGCATTAACTAACAAAAATTTATACTAAGAATAAGTAGTCATTAATAGTCATTAATAATTAACCTTCCCAGCTTATTCAACTTATTCCAACTCAAGCGAGAAGTAGGAAGAATAAAAAAAACGGTTAACAATTAAAAATTGTTAACCGTCCCCAATGATTACCACTTACTCCACTTGTTTCTTAAACTTTACAGTTACAACACACCCCTTGCCTTCTTTACTTTCCACCTCTATGTCTGCCTTATGAAGGGTTAATATATTCCTCACAATAGTGAGTCCTATTCCTGATCCTTCTATTTCATGCCTACTTTTGTCGCCTCTATAGAGCCTCTCAAATATATAAGGTAAGTCTTCCTGCTTTATACCAATGCCTGTATCTTCTATTCTTAATATTACATTGTCATCAGCTTCTTTTAAATTTATACTGATTTTGCCATGCGCAGGGGTAAATTTAACTGCATTTGAAAGCAGATTAATAATTACCTGTTTTATCTTATCTCGATCTCCGGATATGTTATATTGTATGCTAGTATTATATACTAAGGTCATTGCGATATCTTTTTTCCCCGATATCAGTTCAAATTCTTTTTCAACTGAGGCTAGAATGTCCCTCAGTGAAATTTTTTCCATGTTCAAAACTATTTTTTTTCCTTCAACTTCTTTTAATGCATTTAAATTGTCTATAAGTTTTCCAAATCTAATAACTTCTTCATTAAGATAAGCCAATCTTTCATTGTTTACTGGAAAAACACCATCAATCATAGCTTCAAAATTATTTTGGAGAATATTAAGTGGTGTTCTAACTTCATGAGATATATCTGATATTAACCTTTTTCTAAGCTCATCCTGATGCTGAAGTTTTTCCCCAAGCGTGTTTATACTGGTTCTTAAATCCTCAAGCTCTAAAATGCTACTCTTATTATGTGACCTCTCATGATAATTTCCGTTCGATAGGTGAACTGAAATTTTTGAAACTTGCCTAAGTGGAGCTGAAAATTGCTTTGAGATAAATACACTAATTAATATTGTTATTAAAATTGACAATACACTACTTAGAATAATGCTCTTATTTATTGATGTTTTAAAATTTATATCTTCACTGGATAATAATACTGGTCCATATTGCCCTATTTCTATATACCCTATAATTTTGTGATTAGATTTTATTTCAAATGTGCTTGTAGTATAAACTCCTTCATTTTTACCATGCATGTTAACATTAATATTATGAACTATGTCATTAGCGTTCATTCCCCAAACTACTTTCTTATTTTGATCCTTAAGTGTAAGGCAATAGCTACTCATATATGCTTCATGCGTAATTTCTATCCCTGAGGTTTTTGACCAGTTACCATTTTTTTTATATACCTCTTCTAAATATTTAACTATTCTGGTGTCCCTCTTGTTTTGTATTTCCACCAAATATTTGTTAAATGTCCTTGATACCGCTATGTTTACCAATAGTGTTGACAAGAATAACGCTAATATAGACGTGCATACCAAAATAATGCTTACTCTTCTTCTTATGCTTTGCATAAATCACTCACCACCAAATTTATAACCAATTCTAGTTACAGTTAATATATATTTCGGATTTCTGCTGTCCTCTTCTATCTTTTTACGTATATTTTTTATGTGTACATCTATTGTTCGATCAAAACCTTGAAAATCTATTCCCATTATTCTTTCAATGAGCTGCTCTCTCGTAAATACTTTACCACAATTAGATGACAGAACATGTACTATATCAAATTCATTTGGTGTAAGATATATTTCTTCACCCTTAACCTTGACTATTCTTTTTTCATAGTTAATTTCTAAATCACCATTATTATAAACTTTTGTTTCATACTTATTAACATTAATTCTCCTAAATAAAGCATTTACCCTTGCAGTTAGTTCTCGTGGACTAAACGGCTTAACTAGATATTCATCTGCTCCAAGATTTAATCCTTCTATTCTATCTTCTAATGTACTTTTTGCTGTGAGCATAAATATGTGCACTTCAGAAATCTTTCTTAAAACGCTACAAACCTCTTCACCTGAGATGTCTGGTAACATTAAATCTAATATAACTAAACTAAATTCAAATTTATTGAAAAGGTTTATGCCATCTAATCCTTTTGTAGTGCAATAGACATTATAACCTTCCTTTTGAAGGTATGCTTTTAGTATTTCTGAGACCTTTTCTTCATCCTCAATAATTAATATATTATCCACAATTAAACACACCTCTTTTATTTTAATAATTGTTAACCGTCCCTCACTAATTCTAAACGCTAAGAGTAAACGCTAAGTAAACACTAAGAATTTATTAACCGTCCCCAACTATTTCAACTCTTCTAAAAAGCAAATGTTTGTTAACCGTCCCCCCATTTACCCCCATTTATCCACTATTATATTATCTCGATATTGAGTATAATGTAAAATATATAAAGGAGTTGATACGATAATATGAAAGTTAAATTATGCAAGAAAAACGAATGGACAGATGCTATTACTACTATGATAACCGAAAGTCATCCAAAAATAAATATTTCCACAAAAAAATGTCTTGGAAAATGCCGTAAATGTAAGGATCAACCTATAGCTAAAGTTGATAAAGAAATATTAGTAGGTAAGGATGTAAAAGATTTATATAATATAATAATTAGTAAATTATAAATCATAAAAGAAATATATCAAAAACTTATGTAGTTCTTATGAAGAACTACATGGGTTTTTATTTGTTTAGAAAATACAGACCCCGAATAAAATAAAAAGCTGTGATTTTTATAAATCACAACTTTTTATTTTAATTATAAGGTTCAATCCAATTAGTTTTTAGAAATTTTTCTTCTATTTCACTTGCTGGAAGAGGTTTACTAAAATAATAACCTTGTATTTGGTTACATCCCATTTTTCGTAGTAGTTTAATTTGTTCCTTAACTTCTGCCCCTTCAGCAATAACTATTAAATCAATTTTCTGCGCGAGTTGCACTATTCCATCTAAAATAGCTTTTTCCCTTTCGTTTGTAAGTATATTATCGATAAAAGACTTGTCAATTTTTAATGTATTTATAGGTAATTGTTTTAAATAACTAAGAGATGAATACCCCGTTCCAAAGTCATCTAAAGCAATATTTATACCCAAATCTCTTATCTCTGTGAGTAATCTAACACAATTGTCAAAATCTTTTAATAAAATACTTTCTGTGATTTCTAGCTCAACAAATTTAGGATCAATCTTTGTTTCAATTAGAATACTTTTTAGGGTTTGTTCGAATTCATCATTCAGTAGCTGAATCGCAGACAAATTTATAGCAATAGTATCATATAGGTACCCCTTGCATTTCCATAAACTATTTTGAATGCACACAGTCCTCAAAATCCAATAACCAATAGGAATTATTAATCCACTTTGCTCTGCAACAGGTATAAATTCTGCCGGCGATATTTTCCCAAGCTCAGAACTATTCCATCTCAAAAGTGCTTCAAAACCTTTTATTTTATTGTTTATAATATCGATCTGTGGCTGATAATGAATCTCAAACTCCCCATTATCCAGAGCAGACCTTAATCCTTTTTCTATCTCTACACGTCTTCCAAGGACCTCGCTCATACTCTTATCAAAAAAGCAATACTTTGCTTTACCACTGTATTTAGCACTGTACAATGCGGTATCTGCATTTTTAAAAAGCACACTAGTTTCATCTCCATCCTCTGGAAATATTGCAATGCCTATGCTTGCTGAAGTATATACGTGTTTGTCCTCTATACTTATTTCACAGTTAAGAACTGATAATAATTTTTCACAAAGACAATTTATTTCAGATATTTTCTTAATATTTCTCATTAAAATAAAAAATTCATCTCCACCCGCTCTTGAAACAAGATCATCTTTTCTAATTGATGTTTTTAACATTATTGCAACATTTTTTAATAATTCATCTCCATAATTATGACCTAAAGTATCATTTATCTCTTTAAAATTATCTAAATCAATAAATAATACGGCATGTATAATCCCCTTATCCCTCGCCTTAAGGATCTCATTTTCCAAAATATTAGTAAACAACTTTCTGTTAGGAGTGTCTGTTAATATATCATAGTACTTTAATTTATTAATTTTTTCTTCAAAGTCCCTTTGATTAGAGATATCTGTAACTGAGCCTGAAATCTTTGTTGCAACTCCATTTTTATCTCTCATACACATTCCTCTAAGTAAAACCCATTTATCCTCTAGCGCATTGGTTTTAATCCTAAAACTACTTCGATAATATAAGGTTTTTCCATTGGTATGGTCCGTAAAGTCATTTATCACCATTTCCCTATCTTCCTCTACAACTAAATTTACTAAATCTTCAATTGCAGTTATATTATTTTTATCATATTCTGTAACTTCATTAAATTTCTCTGAAGAAAAAAAATTCTTATTAACAAGATCGATTTCCCATATAGCATCATTGGAAGCTTCTAAAGCTAATTTATATCTTTTTTCACTTTTTTCAATTATTTCAAGCTTTTCATGGATTTCATCATATTGAGACTTTAAATTCCGTTTTGCAATTGCTAATTCCCCACAGTTATCTTTAATTTCTTGATAATTATTTTCTGATTTAATAGAACATGTTTCGCATCTATTGCTAAATGAATCAATTAAAAAGTATATTATAAGAGCTGATACAAAAACAAAAATAATTCCTTTAACTGTTTGTATACTTACTAGCAAATATCTACTATTAGTGAAAATGTTTAAAACCTTATCCGCAAACATTATCCACACCATACCGATTATTACAAATAAAATACTTGCCTTTAATGGCATTTTTTTTTGTCGAAGTTCATAATGAAATAAGGATTCGCTATTTTGTCTTTCAGTTCTATCTTTTAATTTTTTCCTCATTGACTTTACTAAATCGTTTTTTTCATCATTCACTTGTATTCCTCCAATTATTATACATACATCACTCGAGTTCAATTATATAATTAAAAATTACACAACACTATATTGTTATCGTTAATTTTTATTATTTATTAACCGTTTTTTGTAATTTATATGCAAAATATTTAATTTATTTATCTATTTATCTATAAATGAGCAAATATCATAACATATTTGTTCCTTTATATTTGGGACCGTAGGTCGTGGTTGCAATGGTAAAGTTAGTCATATAGCTGAAAACTGTTATGGTTCAAGGCATAGAACTTCTGTAGGGTATTTTTTATCCAACAGTACATGGAATGAAGATTATGTTCTACGAGCATTACAAAAATTTGCA
>Ga0209125_1000197_pt1 | contig 97436 bp, 79 predicted proteins | sample BarGraIncub1131A_FD_184503 | JGI IMG/M metagenome (GOLD analysis project Ga0209125, IMG submission 184503) | Arctic peat soil microbial communities from Barrow, Alaska - Barrow Graham LP Incubations 11-31A (SPAdes) (version 2) | ecosystem: Environmental > Terrestrial > Soil > Wetlands > Peat...
GAGTTCATTTTTTATAGTTAAAGGATGTATGTCAGATCAGATAAGAAAAGAAGAGTCACAGAAATGTGACTCTTCTCAATTTATGTATCGATCAATTCGCAAAGAAGGAAAATGTGTTTGTTGAATAGCGCGGATTGTCTTTAACGATCTGCAGAACTTCCAACAAGTGTGAGGATTGAATCAAGGAGGTATCTTGATGAGTAACATAGGTTAATCCAGTATCTTTGGCGATCTGACCTGTGTAATCCAACAGTAAGACCGGTAATGGTGTTCCGCTGACCCCTTTATTTGAGATAAACGGAAGAATCGCTTTGATTTGGTCAGAACTAAGTTTAACGTAGGTCACTTTTTCTGAAACAGAAGATGTTACACCGCCCTGGTAATTATAATTAGTGCTCTGAGTTCCCAATGAAGTGAAGAAGAAACTGTTTTTCTCAGTAGGCTCAGGCAGAATCAAGACAGAACTGATTCCATCCAGATACGGTGCAGCGAAGTTGATCCCTTGCGCGTTCAACCATGAGACAGTTTCACGATACCTTGCGTCAATGACGATCGTATCGGTTGCGCAGGTGGATGCAGAAGAAATCAGGCAACCTTTGGCGTAGAGATAACCTTTTGTGGTATATCCCGGAAACAGCGCTTGTTGATCGGTTAAGCTTTCGGTATCTTCGATATACAAAGTTGCGAAAGTTTTAAAATCAAAATTAGGCAAACTGACAGAGGTTGTCCGAAGTGCGTCATACAGACGAACTTCAGAGAATGTCATTTTATCTGTATTTGCGACTAACGGTGAAGATTTCTTCAACATTTCACCGCTGTTGGACAGATTCAACAATGACTTTGTCCAAGCATAAGAAACCGTGTAGTTGCGCTTCAGTGTGTTTCCGTTGCTCAAATGATAGGTGATCGTAACACCGATCGTGTTATTTGCGATTAACGCAAACGGATAAGCTTCGTATGATGGTGTATATTTCGGTTTATTTTCAATGATGTCGATCACAGAGGAATTATTGAAGTAGGTTTTCGATGTATAATTGACCCACTTAAATTCTTTTAAGATGATCTGATGGAAAGCCAAGATCGTTTTTATGTCTTCTTCATTGGTAAATCGCATAACTCCGTTAGTCAGATCAGTGATGACTTTGTTTGGATAGTAGCCATCCGTTGTCGAACTGTAATCAAGAATAGGCTTTTGAGTAATCATACCTTGATAATCATCCAGCTTAAGATCGACGGAAGCGATATTGGCTAACTTCGGAACGCGTGTCACGTATCCGAAACCACCGGTCATCGATGCGGGTAAGAACATGAGGAAGGTCACAACCATCACGAGGATATAGCTGATCAGCGCTCTGACCAGATTACGGAAGTTGCGATGTGCAATGACGTCCATGACCAAGTAGAGGACTCCCGAAAACAATACCGGGAAAAACAGGTTCTGAAGTGAAAGAAATTTGCCTGTATCGATGATGTTATAGATGAAACAGTAGAGGAATACCAAAATCAGGACAGCAATACTGTTACTGACGATCGGGAAGAACCATTGATTCGTGAAAGGTGTTTCTGCTTTTTCACTTTTACGGTTTTTATAGATCAACGAATCGACTTGCGATAAGATCACAGCGATGATTCCCCAATACAGACCGTACGCCATTGGATTCCATAAAAGATTAGTATTTCTTAACCCGGCCTCAAACAAGGCCCAGATCGGTGAGATGAAACTCAGTATCTTCCAGCTCATGTCGGCATTATACCCAAGCAGTACCGAGAAACTGTAGACCAGGTAGGTACCATAGATCAAGATCGGCAAGAAATGCAGAACACAGGAATACAAGAAAGCATCCAAGGTCGTACCGGTATTCATCATGGTAAACAGTACGATCATATAAATGGAAGAAGAGATCAACATGATCGTCAACAGACTTTGAAGTGTCGTGATCAGTGAATAGTGAACCAGTACAGAAGCTAAGATTCCGCCGGTCAACCAGGTAACGATGAATGGGATCAACAGGATAACATAGCCGGCCCAACCGGTCGTCAGCAGAAGTTGCTCACGTTTGATCGGTAAAGCATGATAGACATCTAAGTCTTTTTTGTTGTTCATGTAGGAAAACAACAATAATGGGACTAAGAAACAGGAAGCTAATAACAGAAGCAATGCGAATACTTGTCCAAATTGAAACAACTCGTAATTAGGGTTAGAAAAATTGTTGAACGACATAATGGTTAGCACTAAGACCGGATACAGAACCAACATCGCACTGCTCATCAGAATCATGAAACGACGATTGCGGCCGATCAGGAAACGGAAGTATTCCGTTTGAATTCTCACTCTAAACAGGTTTCCCATAACCTTGACCCTCCATTTCATAGACGAATACTTCTTCCATCGTGATTGGAATCTCATCAATCAACACCGGTTCGGTTTTCTCGATGACTTCATTGATGGCAGTTGCGTCACCTTTGACAACAACCGTGATCACATTACCGCGCTGTTCAAGATGCAACGGATGCAATACTTCGAAGACTGCTAGATCGACCGGATGTTTATAACCGATCTGGATCTTATGATAATCACCGCGGATCGTTTCGACTTCACCGCTGATTTCAATCGTAAAATTCGAAACTAACGCGATACGATCGCAAATATCTTCCAGTTCACGTAAATTGTGGGAAGAGATCACAACGGTCAATTGACGGTTTAAGATCTCATCGGATAAAATTCGTTTCAACGTAAGTCTCATCACCGGGTCGAGTCCGTCAAAGGCTTCATCCAACAGCAATACGTCCGGACAGATGGATAGCGCCAGTATGACACATGCCTGCCGTTTCATGCCTTTGGAGAAAGTATTGATGCGCTCGTTCTCATCGATCGGAAAATTCGTCAACAATTTATAGTACATACTTTCATTGAAACTCGGATAGAAGATCTGATAGAACTTTCTCATCTCTTTTAATGTTGATTGGGTCAAAAAGAACGGATCATCCGGCACAAATAAGATACGTTTTTTAATAACCGGGTTATTATATACAATTTGATTGGCGATCGTGATCGAACCCGAATCAGGTTTGATGACACCGCTTAAAAGGCGAAGTAAGGTGCTCTTGCCGGCACCGTTAGGACCGACAAGGCCATAGATACTGCCTTGAGGGATATCCCAATTCACATCAGCCAACACTTTCTTACCATCAAAACTTTTGGCGATATGGCTTAAATGAATCATACCTTTCCCTCCTTAGGATATATTTCATACAATAAACGGATAACATCTTCTTGTGTAACACCGTAATTTTTCGAACTTCTGAGTGTTTTCTCCAACTCGGCTATTTTATCCAACTTTAGATTCGGTTGTTCAAGATTCGGTTCACTTACATAAGAACCTTTTCCCTGCACCGAGTAGATGTAGCCATCTCTCTCCAGCTCCGTATAGGCTTTCATGACCGTATTGGGATTGATTCCCAGATCTTTGGCCAATTGACGCACTCCCGGAAGCTGCTGAAGAGGCTGCAGTAGACCGCATGCGATATACCCAAGTACTTGATCCTGTATTTGTTGATATATCGGCAGACGGCTTGTGTTGTTCAGATTGAACATAGCGTACCTCCCAACTGTACTATCCATACTAATACAGTAATACAGTTAGATTAGATTGTCAACACTCTTTTATAGCATGTTTTTTGAACGCCATTTATTGATAATCAAGGCTCAGTGTGCTACTCTTGAAACAACGGAATAGTTATCGATTCGAATCAAACTGACAGAATCAGTGAAGGACATCTATGGCAAAATTAAAGAAATGGTCAATCGATATTGACGGTAAGAATTATGCGGTAAGTTTGAATCTCAACCAATGGTCAGGAAATCATGTATTGACGATCAATGGAGCTCATGTGAAGTTACGGCGCGCGATCTTTCAGGCATTTGTGGGGACCGATCAAGAAATCATGATCGGCGATACAGCCTGTCGATTGATGATACTCGGAAACAAAGCGGATATCGCTGTACATGAACGATATATCAATTCCGGAAAGCCTTATTTCCCGTTGAAAGGAATTCCTATTTGGACATATTTGTTTATCGCTGCCAATGTGGCTATTCCAGTAATATTTCAAGGTGGAATCATCCCTGTTATGATTGGAATAACCGGATCTGTCTATTGTATGCGAACAGCTGTTTCTCCCGGTATGAAAATACCGACAAAACTACTTTCCTGCATCTCGATTACCGTAATCGCTTGGAGTTCAGTCAGTCTGTTGTATATGTTGGTTCAATATATCGATATCCTGGGCAGTTAACGAAAAAGGGCTTCATTGAATGAAGTCCTTTTCTGTTATAGTTCGATATTCTGAACTTTCGCGAGATGATAGATCAATATTTTGGCTGATGAAAGATTGGTGGCGATCGGTATTCGATGGACGTCACATAAGCGTAATAACGCCTGAACATCCGGTTCATGCGGTTGGGCGGTTAACGGATCACGCAGGAAGATCACAAACTGGATCTTATCAGTAGCGATCAAGGCACCGATCTGTTGGTCACCGCCGATGGGTCCGGACTGAAGGCATGTCACTTCGAGATGCGATGCTTCCATGATGCGTTTGCCGGTCGTCCCGGTCGCATAGAGTGAATATAGACTCAAAACAGCTTCATACTACTGTTGAACGAATTCGAACATATCGTTTTTCATGTTGTCATGGGCGATCAAAGCCCCTGCATAGATCATAAGAAACTCTCCTCTGTCTGTTTAATTAATTATAATCGACTTACTCAAAGATTAATAGTTAGTCAAAATGAGTTAAGAAAAGCTGTCTTGTTTCAGACAGCTTTTATATTGATGTTAGACGCTGATGCCTAAGAATTTCTTAACGACCAATCCGATCAGGAACGAAATAACCGCAACGCCCATTGAAATGGAGGCCATCTCTAGGAATCTCTTCTTAAAAGGAAGGTCTTTTGCGACAGATACATAATAAGTGAACACGAAGATGACCAGAATAACAATGATCAATAAGCAGATCAGCGCCGGCACATATTGTTTGGTTGGGAAGATCAAGTACGGCATGACCATCAGCACAACAGCTACGATATACATGATACCGGTATATCCGGCTGATTTGAGTGAATTCGTATCACCTTCACGGCTTCGTGATGAGAGATATTCACTGCTCATCATGGAAAGCGTTGCCGAGATACCGGTTACCAAACCGGATAAAGCTACCAGCTTGGTGTTTTGCATAGCGAACGTTAATCCGGCCAAGGTTCCGGTCAATTCGACTAAGGCGTCATTGAGTCCGAGGACCATTGATCCTACATATTGCAGACGTTCTTCATCCAACATATCGATCAATGCTTTTTCGTGGTCGTTTTCATCATTTGAAATACGGGAAGCTTCAGGAACTTCTAATTCGATGTCTTTATAGATCTGAGTTGCGTCGCCTTCTTTGTTTTCCATCAACTTCAATGTGAAAGTATAACCGAAGATCTTATTAAGAACTTTATAAAAGACAATCTTGATTTGGCTTGGTTTTACATCTTCCAGGGTATATTTCTTCCACAGCTCACTGTGAGCTTTTTCATCTTTGGCGATACTCTCTAATATCGATTTGTTTTTTTCGTCTTTAATACCTTTCGCAATTGCCATGTAGACATAATATTCAGTGATTTCGTTCAACTGCATTTCCAGCAGTAATTTTCGGATTTTTTCGCTTATTTGTTTCATAATTTACCCCTCTTACTTAGTTAGTTTATCACTTTTTTGATTCTAAATCACATAAAAGCGATTATTCCACCTGATGGTGGGATTGTGGTAAAATAAATGGGCAAAGGAGGTGGCGTCATGTTGGATGTACTTGTTATCGGAGCCGGACACGCCGGAGTTGAAGCCGCTTTAGCGTCTGCACGGATGGGAATCAATACGGGTCTGTTAACGATCAATGAACATCGTATTGCGATCATGCCGTGTAATCCTTCTGTCGGAGGTCCTGCCAAAGGAATCGTCGTACGCGAAATCGATGCACTCGGCGGCCAGATGGGAATCACAGCTGATCGAACGGCACTTCAGTTTAAAATGTTGAACACAAATAAAGGACCGGGCGTTCAATGTCTGCGCGTCCAGTCGGATAAGATCGAATACTCAAAAATGATGGAATCGATCGTTCATTCTACCCCGAATTTGACCGTGATCGAAGGATTAGCGGAGAAAGTACTGTTTGAAAACAACAAAGCGGTCGGAGTTCTTCTTCACGACGGTAGTCAACTCTTGTGTAAAGCACTGATCATTACAGCCGGTACGTATATGAGCGGAAAAATCATGGTGGGTGATCAAGTCACCATCGGCGGTCCCGATCAACAGCCGACGACCAATAATCTGTCGCAGTCGCTGCGAGATGCAGGACTGACGACGTTCAGACTGAAGACCGGAACGCCGCCCCGCATTAAAACTTCATCCATTGATTTCAGTCAAGGGTTGATCCAACCGGGCAATGAAGATTTTATCCACTTTTCATCCCTCACAAAACAAAGTGATGTTACCACTGTTCAAGAGCCGTGTTATTTGATTTATACACAGCCTGAAACACATCGCATCATCTATGAAAATATGCATTTGTCGAGTATGTATTGCGGTGTAGTGGAAGGTGTCGGTCCGCGTTACTGCCCATCGATTGAAACAAAACTGGAACGTTTCGCTGATAAGGAACGTCATCAGTTGTTTTTGGAGCCTGAATCACGCAGTTTAGATACGACCTACATCCAAGGATTTTCCACTTCTCTTCCTTATCATGTACAGGATCTGATCATCCGTACACTGCCGGGGTTAGAGAATTGTATCATCGATAAATATGCCTATGCGATCGAGTATGACGCAATCGATCCGACTCAGTTATATCCTTCATTACAGGTGAAAACGTTGGCCGGACTGTTCATGGCCGGCCAAGTTAACGGTACGTCGGGGTATGAGGAAGCAGCCGGTCAAGGAATCATCGCCGGTATCAATGCGGCACTTTTCGTTCAAGGAAAAGAACCGTTGATTTTGAAACGGAACGAGGCATACATCGGCGTCATGATCGACGATCTTGTTACAAAAGGGACTGAAGAACCTTATCGCCTACTCACAAGCAGAGCGGAATACCGACTCTTACTCAGACATGACAATGCTGAAATGAGATTAAGTCAAAAGGGTCGCGATATCGGTCTTTTGGATGATGCACGCTATGATCTGTATGTGATGATGAGAGATCAATTGGAAGAAGTGATAGTACTTTTAAAAACTACCCGATTCACGCGCAAAGACAGTATCAATCTAATGATGATGGAGCGTGGCTATGAGTCGTTGAATGAAGGTATAAGTGCAGCTGAGTGTTTGAAACGACCGAATATCACAATGGAAGATCTGGTCAATTATATGGATCTGAGTGATTTTAAAACAGAAGTCCTGAAAGAAGCCGAAATCGAAATCAAATACGAAGGCTATATCATAAAAGCAATGAAAGACGCTCAACGATTGGTATCGATGGAGAAACTTCAACTTCCGCTCGACCTGGATTATCAGGAAGTAGAACATTTGTCGTTGGAAGGTCGTCAGAAGTTAAGTGCGATCCGACCGTTGACCGTGGGTCAGGCCAGTCGTATATCAGGTGTCAATCCGGCCGATATTTCCGTGCTTGCGGTGTATCTATCGCAACGAAACAAACAGAAGAATTCCGCACAGAGTGCAGAGTTATAATGTGTAAAACGATAATAAACCGAATTGAAAACAAAAAATATCTATTTTAACAATTATGGAAAGGAAATTATTGATTGTAAAAATCGATGAATTCCTTTTTTTGTTTCAATTGAAGTTTAATTCACTAAAATGAAAACTTAGTTGAACTCGCATATGTAGGTTATTTGAAGTCCTGCATCTTAGGAGATCATTCTTCATTATTATTAAAGTCAAATCGCTTCTTAGAGTGAATTACGGGTCAATTAATCAGTATTGGAATTCTAAAATAATAGATAGATGCTTCCATATATATATATTGAGAAAACGAGAATCGGTTTTAACAAAATTTTCCAATCAGTTTGAGTCTGTCATCCTTTATATTTTCAATATATAGGTCGCCATAAGAAACATTTGTCGTATGATCACTGCCATTAAGAAGATTATAAATTCTTATGCTTTCGTGCAAATATGTTGATGTATGGCACATGTGGTGAGATTGATTTATTGTTTCTCATTAATTATTCTCAGTTGTTCAAATAATTCTTGGACAGACTTCTCAAGTTCTTGATCTTTTTCACTATTCCCCATTTTTGAATATCCATACTGTTGAACTCTTAGGTTACAAACCCTTTCAAGAACTGCTTTCCCATCTGTTCCATCAATCTTTTGATACAATGCACTCATCGTTTCAATAATAACTGGAATCCTTGGATCATCACCATCTAGTCCAAGAAAAAAGTCTATTTCATATGAATATTTATATGTTAAATCCTTAAACTTCGAAAATCTTGATATGAAACCGGTCTTAAAATCGTCGTACCTTTCAAGGTGTAAATATGTATTCAAATACTGAAGAAGAACAAGGTCATAAACGTCTTCTTCTGAAAGTGGTAAGAATGCCGTTGGGGTTTCAATTTCTACTGAATGTAAATTTGAATATACTATTTTTAGTGCATTTGAATCTTTTAAAATCAAATCGAAGTAAATAAGTCTATCCTCCAAATGATTTGAATAAAGTAAATCGGAAGCAAGTGAAGCTAGATGCTCTGATGTAGGATGTTGAAGATAAGAATATTTATCGAATTTATATCTTAGTTCACTATTGAATTGTAGGATGCTTGTAAACCAGATAAAAGGAAGAGTTACTATCAGCAATGCCGTTATAAAGATTTTAAATCCTTTTATTGAGAATGATCCAAGGTTAAATGTTTTTTTGTTCACGTTGTGAGAATTTTCGATATCTGCTTTAGGATTAACTTTATTTCCTATTGCTAACTTTTTATATATAAGGAGTTCCAGAAACGTGACGCCTATAATTATGATTGCTAATATTAATACCGTTATCGAAAACATAAGTAAGTTTATGTCCGAAAAATCAATAAAAAAGCTTGCACAAGCTATTCCAAGAATATAGATTATTGCTGGTGTTAGCACCTTAATAAACTTCGATTTCAGAAGCTTCAGTCGATTATCAATCAAAATAACCAAAGCGATCGGAATTGAGATAATCGGAATAAGGATAATGAATGTATACAAAAGGTTCAATTTCCAACTTACTAAATTAGCAGTGAATGTAAAAAAAACGACAATTGCCGGACCTACAGTTGCATAAAACCAAAACACCAACTTTTTAATCATTTTCTTGCCCCCTAATATATATTATCTCATTGCTATAATCATATGCTTTTTAGAGACATTGAAGCAACAGTTTTTAGAGATTGAACCTTGAAATTTTTTTTAAGTGTTACACTTTTTTGCCTTTATGTTTGGTCGCAAAAACCTTTTAAGAAAGGTTGAATTTACAATGATGCCTTCACTGGACGCAGAGTACTAGCGTGTAAAATGTGACTATAATAAAGCTAATTAACAGAAACATAGGCATTTCAACAATTATGGATGATAAAATACAATTATTCATAATATAAATCTAGGTATTCGTTTCACATTTGTTTCACTAGAAGTTTAATCAGTTTTTTTGACTATTAGTAATAGGAGATAAGCTTTATAATTCCTCATTCTCTAAGTGAAGTCGCACGATCCTCAGGGAGTGTATCTACTACTAGGTTTTTCTTTCTTTGTACGCATACACCTTTAACATTATGGCTCTACAAAAGTTGACTCATTTCAATTTGGTAACAAGTCATTTAAACGAATAATTTTACAGCCATTACTTTCATAATAGTGCAACATTTCGTCAATTTTCCTTTTATCATAACTGGTAATGCAATCTGATAGGACATTAACATCATAATTTTCTTTGCGTAAGTTGTAACAGGTTGATTTAACACAAGCGACAGCATCTGCTCCCGATATGTAGAAATCACATATTTCATTTTTACTGATAAAGTCTGAAAATTCTTCACTGGTTAATGCGTTTCCTTTATATTTTGTAAAAACATTTTTTGATACTATTTTCAAGTCTGAAGCTAATTCTGATCCATGTGTATTGGATTTAAAAGTCCTCGTTCCAGCTGATAAATTTTCATGCCTTATATAAATAACATGAATATTATTATTGAATGCCCAATCAATAGCATTGTTGATATTGCCAATAACATCTTTGTAATTCTTTGTTATGTCATTTTGAATATCGATTATTACTAAGGCTTTTTTCTGCATAGTGTTTCCTCCTGCTAGGTAGATTGCTTTGTATTCTTTTTTATTGTACCATGTAATTGTTGACAACATTATGGCAACAATCTACAATTTAAAAAAGAAATTTTGAAAGGCGGCGATCATATGAAAGTTGACAGGCTTGTAAGTATTATTATGATACTCCTCGATAAAAAGCGTATAGGAGCACAGGAGTTAGCAGAAATGTTTGAAGTTTCACCCCGCACCATCTACCGCGATATAGACACTATCAACATGGCGGGTATTCCTGTTCACTCAACATCGGGAGTGGGCGGTGGCTTTGAAATCATGCAAAAATACAAGATTGATACAAAAGTTTTTTCGACTGCCGACCTTTCCGCTATCTTGATGGGGCTTTCCAGTCTTTCCAACATGATACGAGGCGATGAACTGGTAAACGCCTTTGCGAAAGTCAGGAGTTTTATCCCCGCCGATAGAGCGAAAGACATTGAACTAAAAGCAAATCAAATATATATCGATTTAAGTCCGTGGATGGGCAATAAGAACATTCAGCCATATTTAGAGATCATCAAAACAGCTTTAAAGGAAAGCAAGCTACTTTCGTTTGACTATGCAGACCGTTACGGGAATACAACCTCACGAACAGCCGAGCCGTATCAGCTTGTATTGAAAAGTAGTCATTGGTATTGGCAAGGATATTGCTATAAAAGAAATGATTTTCGTTTATTCAAACTATCCCGAACATCAAACCTACAAATACAAGAGGAATCTTTCACGCCACGAGATTATCAAAAACCGCAGTTAGATTTTACTGATATTTTGGCAAATATGCAAACAAAAATTAAAATTCGTATTCATAAATCTGTCATGGACAGGGTACTTGATTTTTGCACTTATGAACATTTTTCGCCAGACGGTGATGAGCATTACATTGTCAGTTTTCCTTTCATTGAGAACGAATATTACTACAATATTCTTTTCAGTTTTGGGGATAAATGTGAGTGTTTAGAGCCGTTACATATCCGCACAGAAATGAAGCATAGAATACATGATATAGCTGCCATATATGAAAGTTAGTCTATGAAGTAAGATGAAAAAGAGAACCGTCAGAAGTTGCATCTGATTGCCATGTTGGGAGATCATGGCCGGTTCTCGAGTGAATTATATCGCGATGTGTGAAAAAGAAGTCGTCACCAAGAACCGACTTCAAATCGGCAAAAAGCAATAATCATCTTAAATACACAACTGCAGAGTATAATAGAGTATGTTAAAGCCATTGTATTAATGGAAAGGAACCAATGTTATGAAAAAAATACTCGTCGCTTATTATTCGTTTGAAGGATATACAGAAAGTATTGCGCATGTAATCGCTGAAACATTGAAGGCAGATATTATGGAAATCAAACCGGCGAAGGAACTGAAATCCAAAGGATTCAGTAAATATGTATGGGGTGGAGCTCAGGTTGTGATGGGAACCAATCCCAAACTCGATAAACTTGATGTCGATCCGAATCAATATGATCTGATTTTCATCGGTACACCGATCTGGGCAGGATCTTTTGCGCCGCCGATCAAGACGTTTATCGAAGGGGATTATATGAAAGGTAAGGATGTATGCTATTTCTATACCCATGAAGGCGGAGCTACCGGTGCGGAAAAGAAATTCAAAGAGATCATCGATAAGAAAAATCACTTTGTCAGTTCACTCAGCGTCTTGCATACAAAAGACGGACTTGAATTAGGACAGACTCACGCCATCAGTTGGGCGATATCCAATGCGGAAGAAAACTCAAAAATTAAATCAGTTTGATTTTTTGAAATGAGTTGAAGCAGGGTTATATCAAAATCAAAAAGCTATTTTTCGACTTAAAACATCGACAAGCGGAAAACCAGTCACAAAAGGACTGGTTTTCTATTTTTAATGAGTGGATAATTTGGTATAATTTTATCACGGAGGGCGAACCATGAATCAAAGCACATTGTTAAGTGAACTGAAACTGCGCGGCATTGAATTGAACGAAACACAACTCAACCAATTCGACACCTATATGAACTTATTGATCGAGTGGAATCAGCGTATGAATCTGACTGCGATCACTGAGCCCGAAGAAATCAATGAAAAACACTTTTTAGATTGTCTATGTCTGGTGAATTTGATCGATCCCAAAGCGAATATGGCAGATATCGGATCGGGAGCCGGATTTCCGGCAATCCCTTTACTTATCGCACTGCCGGATCTGCGTGTTACAATGGTAGAACCGATAGCGAAGCGAACATTGTTTTTAAAAGAAGTGATCAAACAGCTTAATTTAAAAAATGCGGTCGTACTTAATGAACGATCGGAAGACTTAGCGAAGACCGGTCGCGAGAAATTCGACGTAGTGAGTGCGCGAGCGGTCGCAAGCTTGCCGATACTATGCGAAATCTGCGCACCGTTAGTTAAAGTCGGTGGGAATTTCGTGGCCATGAAAGGTAGCAGCGGTCTTGAAGAGGTAGAGGAAGCAAAGAATGCGATGCGAATATTGAAGTTGAAAGTAAAAGAAATCAAAAAGGAAGTACTGCCCAGTGCCGGATTACGCTATAATATAGTACTGAACAAGACTGAAAGTACACCGCTGACTTATCCAAGGCAGTATGCGCAGATCAAGAAACGCCCGTTGTAGGAGGAACTATGAAGGAAACATTAGAAATTGCGATTGAACTGATTCGACCGAATAGGTATCAACCACGTTTGGATTTTAATCATAACGGACTGATGGAATTGGCTCAGTCGATCCGTGAGAACGGATTGATCCAACCGATCGCCGTCAGAAGAATCGGGAAAGAATATGAGATCATTGCCGGTGAACGTCGTTACCGTGCGATGCGACTAGCCGGATTCACCGTTGTTCCATGTATCGTCAATGAAGCCAATGAAACACAGATGGCAGAAATGGCGCTTGTAGAGAACTTACAACGTGAAGATCTGACAGCGATCGAAGAAGCTAAAGCCTATGTTAAGATGATGCAGGAGAATAAACTCACGCAAGAAAAGATCGCTGTCAAGATGGGAAAATCCCAATCGAGCGTTGCCAATAAGATTCGTCTGTTAGCTTTGCCGCAAGATGTGCAGAATGCGATCACTGAACGTAAGATCACAGAACGGCATGCGCGGGCACTGCTGAACGCTGAACCGGAAGAACGCAGTGAACTATTTAAAAAGATCGTCGGGATGAATTTGAATGTCCGTCAGACCGAACAGTGGATCGACACCCACAATAAGAAAAAAACCGAAGAAGAGAAGAAACCAAAAACAAAAGGGATTACCCGTAATGTACGAATTGCCATCAATACCGTTAATCAAGCGGTAGAAATGATCACTAAAACAGGAATACTGGTCAACGTTCAACAAGAGGAAGACGAAACAGAAGTTCGAATGATTTTACGTTTTCCAAAATAAGAAAGGGATGTGAAGCAAATGGGTAAAGTAATTGCCGTAGCGAATCAAAAAGGAGGCGTCGGAAAAACAACGACCAGTATCAATCTGGCGTCAGGTTTGGCCTATTTGGGCAAACATGTTTTACTTGTCGACTTTGACCCGCAAGGCAACACGACACAAGGTGTCGGAGCTTCACGTCAATCGATCGGATTGAGTGTTTATGATGTGCTGTTGCAGGATGTCAGTATCAATCAAGCAGCGATGAAGTTAAAAATGCCTCCGTTGACGTTGGTCCCGGCAACCATCGATCTGGCAGGAGCCGATCTGGAAATGGTAGAGTTCAAAGTAGGCCGAGAAAAACTACTGAAAAATAAATTAGATGTCGTTAAAAACGACTACGATTACATTATTATCGACTGTCCGCCGTCACTTGGATTATTGAACACCAATGCACTGACGGCCGCAGACTCCGTGATCATCCCGGTCCAATGCGAATATTACGCTTTGGAAGGACTGACACAGTTATTATCCACGATTCGCTTGGTACAACGGTTATTTAACGACAGATTAATGATCGAAGGTGTCTTGTTGACCATGTTTGACACACGTACGAAATTGAGTGTGGAAGTTCAACAGGAAGTTCGTAAATATTTCAAAGAACGTGTTTACAAGAGTTTCATCCCAAGGAATGTAAAACTATCGGAAGCACCCTCACGCGGACAATCGATCTTCGAATATGATGTTCGTTCGGAAGGCGCCCGTGCTTATGCCGCATTAGCCAAAGAAGTGATTTCCCATAACGAAGGGGGAGTTCAAGTATGAGTGATGATAACCGCCGTTTAGGGCGCGGACTCGGAGCGATTTTCGGTGAAGATGTAAACAGTGTTCTCGAAGACATTCAAAAAACACAAGGAGACGGTAAATATCCGAAGGAAGAGATCGCTTTATCATCGATCCATCCCAATCCTTATCAACCACGTATCCATTTCGATCAAGATAAGATCGATGAATTAGCCCAAAGCATTACCGAACACGGTGTATTCACACCGGTGTTACTTCGCAAAGCCGTTCACGGTTATCAATTGATCGCAGGAGAACGCCGTGTTCGTGCTGCCAAACAAGCGAACTTAACAACCATCCCGGCCATCGTTATGGAATTCAGCGAAGAAGAAATGATGGAAATATCGTTGATTGAAAATATTCAGCGAGAAAATTTAAATGTGATCGAAGAAGCGAACGCTTATGCGATGCTGATCGAGAAGATGGATCTGACGCAAGAACAATTAGCTAAAAAAGTCGGGAAAAGCCGTGAACACATCACGAATACGCTTCGTTTACGTAAACTACCCGAGAGTGTCCAACAGATGGTCCAAAACAATTTACTGACGATGGGTCATGTACGTCCGTTGATCACACTTAGTTCTGCGGAAGAAATGGAAACGGTCGCAAAACGTATACTCAAAGAAAACATGAGTGTCCGGGCTGTTGAATCCCTTATAAAAGACATGCAGAAACCAAAAACGGAACCTATTCAGAAACCTAAGAAAGATTATAATTATGTAACGACCTTATTTGAAGATCGTCTGCAGACGAAGGTGAAAATCGATGAAAACAAGATTTCCATCCATTTCACAGATGACGATGATCTGAACCGTATACTGGAATTATTGAATCTACTGGAAGAGTAGACCCGACACTGTTGTACGCAACAGTGTTTTGTTAAGGAGGTGCACATATGCTAACCGATACGATCGCTGCCATCAGTACTTCATTACAGGAACAGGCGATATCCGTGATCCGCATCAGCGGTGATGAAGCGCTGGAAATCGCGAGTCGTCTGACTCAAAAAGACTTTCATCAAATCGCAACGCATACTGTGACCTATACCTTTATCCGTGACCCGCTCAGCGATGAGATCATCGACGAAGTCCTGATCACAGTTATGAAATCACCTCGTTCTTACACGAAAGAAGACATCGTCGAGATCAGTTGTCACGGTGGAGTCTACATTACGCAAAAAGTACTTGCGGCTGTTTTATCGCACGGAGCACGACTTGCCGAACCGGGAGAATTTACTCGTCGTGCTCTGATCAACGGACGCATCGATTTAACGCAAGCCGAAGCTGTTCAAGATATGATCGAAGCCGACAGTCCGCAAAGCGCAGCGCTTGCGATCTCTGGAATACGCGGTTCTCTTCAAAAACTCATACAACCGATGTTGGATGAACTGATGAACATCATTGCGCAGATCGAAGTGAATATCGATTATCCTGAATATGATGATGTTGAACAACTTACACGAAGCACTGTACTTCCTCTTTGTTTGAGTTGGTCAGAGAAACTTGAAGTTATTCTACAGGATGCCAGATCCGGAAGACAGATGAAAGAAGGCGTCAAAACCGTCATCGTCGGAAAACCCAATGTCGGTAAATCAAGCTTGCTGAATGCTTTGTTGGAAGAAGACAAAGCTATTGTTACTGATATCGCCGGAACGACGCGTGATCTTGTCGAAGGTTCGATCCGTCTCAAAAACGTTACTTTGCATTTGATCGATACGGCAGGTATCCGTGAAAGCCATGATGTCATTGAACAGATCGGTATCCGAAAAACAAAAAAAGCACTTCATGATGCAGAATTAATACTGCTTATTCTCGATGCATCTACCGTATTGGACGCCTATGACACAGAGCTCATAGAGATGACGGACGCGTCCAAGCGGATCATCGTTTATAATAAAACGGATCTGTATCCAATTGCAGGAGGAATAGGGATCAGTGCTATGCAGAATGAGATCGGAGCCTTAGTGGATGCGATCAACAAGCGTTTCGAACCTCATCAACGGGTATTTAAGACACCTGCATTAAATAACGAGCGAACCATTGCTCAAGCAACCAAAGCCGCGATCGCCATGAAATCGGCGATCACTGCATTGAATCAGGGAATGGAAATGGATCTTGTTACCATCGATCTGCAGGAATGCTACATGGATCTGGGTGAGATCCTCCATGCTGTCAGCCGTGAAGATATCATAGATACATTATTCAGTCGATTCTGTCTGGGAAAGTAGGAGAAACATGGAACTTATCATAAAAAGAATTATGGCTACGATCATCGACGAAGTCATCGTTTGTATACCGGCTGCGGTGATCGCCGGAATACTGTCGTTGATGAATTACTTATTGAGTTTGTTTCCGTTTATGTCGTTTATTCGCCATCCCGCATGGATCTTTCAGATCGTCGTTTCAGTGATATTTATCATTTATGAAACGATTGCGCTGTATATGTTTAAAACGACTATCGGGAAGAGTCTGTTGAATTTGAAAGTAAAACCATTGGATGATAAATTGGATTTTTGGGATTGTTTAAGTCGCAGTACCATTAAATCGATCGGTTTAAGTGCACCATTCTTTCTGATTTCGATCATCTCGGTCGTCTACATGGCTGCAGGAGATGCGCATTCATCCATCCATGATATTGCCGCAAAGACACGGGTATGGTAATGTGGGTCGATTCACACGCTCATCTCGCTGAAGAGGATTATGATTCAGACAGAAACGAAGTAATCGAAAGAGCGAAAGAAGCGGACATCGGTAAGATCCTTTTGATCGGTTGCGGAATCGCAGGAGCCAAACGTGCACTTACAGTGGCACTGACGGATGAACTTTTCGATGTAGCAGTCGGGTTTCATCCCGAAGAAATCGAAAATCTAAGCGATGCTGATTGGGCATTGATGGAAGAAATGGCAGCTCATCCAAGAACAGTCGCCATCGGAGAGATCGGATTGGATTTCTACTGGCATCATGAACCGGAACACCATCAACTTCAAAAAGAAGTGTTCACTCGTCAGATCGATTTGGCCAATCGTTTGGGTAAACCGATTCTGATCCATACCCGTGATGCGATCCAACAGACACATCAATTGTTGAAGACACATCCGGTGGATAAGAAGGGGATCATGCATTGTTACTCAGGAAGTGTTGAGATGGCAATCGAGTTTGTTAAGTTGGGGTACCTCATTTCATTGGCCGGTCCGGTCACATTCAAGAATGCAGTTGTACCCAAAGAGGTAGCCAAAGCAATCGATTTAGATCATCTGATGATCGAAACGGATTCACCTTATTTGACACCGATGCCGTTTCGAGGCAAGCGCAACGAAAGCTCATATGTAGTCATGGTTGCGAAGGGAATCTGCCAACTTAAAGATATTGATGAGGTGATACTTAAAACAGCCGTATGGAATAACTACAATCATCTGTTTCATGAGTAAAAAGGGCTGATTTCAGCCTTTTTTTTTGAAAAAAAACAGACTGAAAACGCTCTTCTGACAACATAATACAGTGCTTTTTTGTCATAAATTTTACAAATCAAATCAGATATGCTATCATTCTAAAGGATTACGAAAGGAGACTATGATCTTGAAACTATTCAAAAAGATCATTCTTGTTCTCTTGGTTCTATCCCTTTTCGGATGTACCGCCCGGGTTAAAAAAGGAACAGTCGTTGTTCTCCAGACATTGTCGACGGAGAATGAGGCAGTGATCGCTGAACCCTTTACCATGACAGAAACATCAGAAGAGGTCATACTCGCAAAACAAAAAACAGTTGTCGCGGCCGCTTTGGCTAACTCAACAGGAATCCCTTGGTTGATCTCAAAAGTCAGCGACGGAAGTCCGCAAAAAGAAATTACCACTTATAGGATTACCTATGATAGTTTAGGAAACGTATTGTCTAAAGTAGAAGTTCCGGATTCGAAGCAGGTCATCGAATCAACACCAATCACCTATCGCTATGGTGCTAAACCGCAGCTGGGTGCTTATTTCTACCCTTCATTCTCCCGTTACGGGGCGGATTGCGGGGGATGCACACTTTCTCCTCAAGGAACTTCCGGTACAGCATCGGGAGCGATATTAGGGCTGAGCTCCGTCAGACAAAGTGACGGGTCTTGGAAGGATGGATTAACTTACGATGGTTATTATGTAATAGCGACCAGTGCCAGTATACCGTTATGTACGATCGTAGAAATCACGGATCATTCATTTACGGGCAGCGGGCTTAAACCTGGTGTACCATTTCAAGCCATTGCATTGGATCGCGGTGTCAACGGAAGTCAAATCGATTTATTTGTAGGATCTGAAAACAATTTAAACGTTATCGATTACACAAAGAAATCAACGCCGAAAGCTACGATCATCCGTTTTGCGACGTGGACTAAGAATTCATTGGGTCAGAAAATATGTAAGTAAGAACCGGTTCGCCGGTTTTTCTTTTTTGTTTGGGAGAGGTTCAATGGTATAATACTCGGGTAAGGAGTTGAATTATGAAACTTCAAGAAGTTGTCGTTGTTGAAGGTCGTCACGATACCTCCGTTTTACAACAGGCGATCGAGGCTGACACGATTGAAACCAATGGATCTACCCTCAGTAAAACAACCATCAGACTTATACAAGAAGCTGTCATTACACGCGGAGTCATCGTTTTTACCGATCCTGACGAAGCAGGAGAACGGATCAGAAGAGAAATCACTAAATACGTTCCGGAAGTCCGTCATGCTTTTCTCCCTCAAGAGAAAGCTCTCGGTAAGCATAAGATCGGTGTTGAACACGCTACTGCGGAAGATATCCGCAGTGCACTGAAAGATACTGTTCATTTCAGCGATACAGTCGGCGGAACGCTTACGATGAATGACATGGTCATTCTGCAGTTGAGCGGTCACGAAAATTCAGCTTTGTTGCGTAAAAAAATGGGACATCGTCTTCATATCGGCGAAGTGAATGCCAAAACATTTTTACAACGTTGTAATATGCTTCAGATACCATACAGTCGTTTAGTTGAACTCAAGGAGGAATTATGGAAAAACCGATAAGCAGTCATGCTCGTACCTTGAGTATTCTTAAAAAATATAACATGCATGCTAAAAAAGGTTTCGGCCAGAATTTTATCATCGATCCATCGATCGTTGCGAAGATCGCACGTTTGAGCGGTGCGGATAAAGAGTCGATCACGATCGAAGTCGGTCCGGGAATCGGAGCTTTGACTGAACAGTTGGCACTTGTTTCTAAGAATGTCATTGCGTTTGAGATCGATCCGAAATGTATTGAGGTTCTGCAAGAAACAATGATTCCATATCCGAATGTTGAAGTCATTCAACAGGATTTTTTAACTGTCGCTGCTTCGCAATTACTTCAGCCTGAACGTAAGATATTATGTGCGAACCTACCTTATTATGTAACGACTCCGATCCTATTCCATATATTTGAGGATCTGAAAGAGATCCAAGTGATTACCGTCATGGTCCAAAAAGAAGTCGCAGATCGGTTTAACGCAAAAGTATCAACCAAGGATTATAATGCGTTGTCGTTGATCGTCCAATATCTGTTCAGTGTCAAAATAGTGATGCAGGTACCGAAGGAAGTCTTCATGCCGCGTCCCAATGTTGATTCTTCGGTCGTTCAGTTTGTCCGTCATCCTTCGTTACCGCTGGAGAATCCGGATAAGTTCTTTAAATTATTGAAAGCCTCCTTCAAACAACGGCGTAAAACACTCTTCAATAACTTGCGTGAATTTGTGGATGATGCCGGAAAATTGAATGAACTCTTGGAAAAAGCAGCCATTCAGCCCAGTATTCGGGCAGAAAATCTGACCTTGGATGATTATCTAAGGTTATACGAGGTACTCTATGGAAATTAGAGCCTACGGTAAAGTGAATTTATGTTTGGATGTGGTCGGGAAAAAGGAAGATGGCTATCATCAATTAGATATGATCATGGTTCCGATTGAACTTCATGATCGGATCACACTTGAAACAGCGGATGAAATGAGCTTTTCCTGTAATCCGGATATCAGAATCCGCCCGCAAAACAATTCAATATTAAAAATGATCGAACTGTTGCGAGAAAAGTTTGGGTTCAAAGAGAATTTTGCCATCCACTTAGAAAAAAATATACCTTCGCAGGCAGGGTTAGGCGGCGGAAGCAGTGATGCGGCAGCCGTGTTGAATGCGTTGAACGATCATTTCGGATGGGAATTGAGCGATCATCAGAAGATCGAAATCGGTGTTCAAATCGGAGCCGATGTACCATTCTGTCTCTTTAATCGACCGGCTCGTGTACGCGGCATCGGTGAAGACCTTGAATTCTTTGAGGTCAAATTGCCGATGAATATCCTGTTGGTTCAACCATATAAAGGAGTCAGTACCCGATTGGCATTTGCAGGTCTGCAACTGGATTCACTGATTCATCCCGACAGTGCAACAGTTCAACAAGCGCTCGTTGAGAGTAATTATCCGCTATTTTTGATCTCGATCGGAAATTCATTGGAAAGCAGTGCTGTTCACCTTGTCCCTGAGATATCCCGAATCAAACAACGTCTGCTTAGAGCTGGGATGGATAAATCATTGATGACAGGCAGCGGATCCGTCGTGATGGGTTTCTCGCAGCAGGATGAATGTATCGATTCTGTCTACGAAATCCTTAAACCGATGTATCGATTCGTGACTAAAACAAAAATACTCGCAAAGTAACTTTATTTATGAACGTTTATTGAGTAAAATAAATGTATGGAGGTCATACTATGAAAAGCGCCATCGTCTTAGCCGCAGGCAAGGGAACACGGATGAAGTCTTCGCTATGCAAAGTCATGCATCCTGTCTTAAGTAAACCGATGATCGGTCATGTGGTTGGGAATCTAAAGAATATCGAAGTTGATGAGATCGTTGTTGTGGTCGGACACGGTGCCGATGAAGTCAAAGCTTATCTTCAAGATACGGTCACCTATGCGATGCAACAACCGCAACTGGGAACCGGTCATGCAGTCATGCAAGTCGAGAGTATCCGTGCGAATGACGGAGATACATTGATCGTATATGGAGACTGTCCTTGCGTTACGCAGGAAACGATGGAAAAACTGTTCGTTCAGAATCGCGATACTGCGATGACGGTACTGACGGCTGTTCTGCAGGATCCAGGCAAATACGGACGTGTCATTCGCGATGAATATGGAAATATCGAAAAGATCGTCGAATTTAAGGATTGTACACCGAGACAGTTATTGATCAAAGAGATCAATACGGGTATTTATTGTGTTAAGAATCAACAATTGTTTCAGCATCTTTATGAGATCACCAACGATAACGCTCAGAACGAGTATTATCTGACCGATCTTGTTGAAATTTTCAATGCGCATAACTATCAAGTACAGGCATTGCCGGTCGATGATGTGGATGAAGTTATGGGAGTCAATGATCGTGAAGATCTGTTGATTGCCAGTAACTGGATGCAAAAGAGAATCAATACGTATTGGATGCAAAACGGAGTTTCATTTATCGATCCTGATCTGACCTATGTATCTACGGACACGGTCATCGGACAGGATACCATCCTTTATCCGAATGTATATATCGAGGGAAACAGTGTAATCGGTAACGGTTGTAAGATCCTTCCTCAAACATTCATCATCGACAGTACGATCGGTGATGACTGTAATATCGATTCAAGTCGTATTACCGACAGTGTTTTGAAAGATCGGGTACGCTTAGGGCCTTTCGCTCATCTCCGCATGGGATGTGTGATCGAATCAGGAAATCGTATCGGTAATTTCGTAGAAATGAAGAATGCTACCATCGGTGCTGATACACGCTGTGCTCATTTGACCTATATCGGTGATGCAGAAGTCGGCAGCGACGTCAACTTCGGATGCGGAGTCGTAACAGTCAATTATGACGGTAAACACAAATTCAGAACGACCATCAAAGACGGAGCTTTTATCGGAAGTAATGTTAATCTTATCGCTCCGGTGACAATCGGAAAAGATGCTGTGTTAGCGGCCGGAACGACCGTTACCAAAGATGTCGGTGACGGAGAAATGGCCATTGGTCGTTCACGTCAAGAAAATAAGCCTGGTTTCGGAATCAAATACAAACAGAAATAGGGGAAACTAACATGGTAAAAGATATTCTCGTCTTCGCACTCACATCAAGCATCGATCTGGCAGATGAAATTTGCGGACATCTCGGCATACCGCGTGGGAAATGTTCAGTCAAACATTTCGCAGACGGTGAGATCCTTGTAGAACCCGAACAATCCGTACGCGGTAAACATGTATTCATCATTCAGTCTACCTGTTCACCTGTATCGGAAACATTGATGGAAGTACTGATCGCTCTTGATGCCTGTAAACGAGCTTCTGCCGGAGAAATCACGGTTGTAATGCCTTATTACGGTTATGCCAGACAGGACCGTAAAGCACGAGCCCGTCAGCCGATCTCAGCTAAATTGGTCGCTGATCTCTTGCAAGTCGCCGGTGCTGACCGTGTTGTTACACTTGATCTTCATGCACCTCAGATCCAAGGTTTCTTCAATATCCCGATTGACGATCTAACAGCTGTTTCAATGATCGGTCAATATTTCAGAGCCAAACATTTTACCGAAGAGGTTGTCGTTGTCTCACCGGATCATGGCGGAGCAACACGTGCCCGTCGGATGGCCGATTCCATGCCGGGAACGACGATCGCAATTATCGATAAACGTCGTACGAAACCGAATGTAGCCGAAGCCATCAATTTGATCGGTGATGTCAACGGTAAAGTCTGTGTCATCATCGATGATATCGTCGATACCGGCGGATCATTGTTAGGCGGAGTCAATATGTTGTATGATAAAGGTGCCACTGAAGTCTATTGTGCTTGTTCACACGGAATTCTTTCCGGTGATGCCTTGAAGAATATCCGTGAATCCAAGATCAAAGAGTTGGTGATCACCAATTCAATTCCGTTGAACGAAGAAAAACACAAAGAACCGAAGATCAAACAGATCTCGATCGGATATATGTTGGCTAAAACCATTGAAGCGATTCAAAATCATACACCGGTCAGTGAGTTATACAATTTATTCAACGATTAAACCTTCGCAAGAAGGTTTTTTTCTGCAATGCGCAAATTGTACGATATAATATTCAAAAGGAAAGCGGAGCTCTTTATGAAACAAGTCGGATACCTGTTACTATTGTTTTTGGTAATTGACATTGCAGTTGCTTACTATTTTTATCGCGTTGCGTTTCGACGTTCAAAAAAAGAATTTCTAAAAAACAGTAAAGATCTCACTGCTATTTTTGCGACACCCTTCATCGATCACCGCCCATGGTTAACTACGAAAGTCCAACGTGATTTCGAGATAACTTCCGATGATGGACTAAAATTGTTCGCAAAACATATCCAAGCATCCGAAAACAGTAAAAAACTCACGATCTTGGTCCATGGATATTCCTCCAAAGGCATGGATATGTTGGGAATCGCCAATTACTATGTAGAAACATTGGATACTCATGTGCTTCTTCCCGATCTTAGAGCGCACGGACGAAGCGAAGGCAATACCATCGGATTCGGATATCCGGATAAAAAAGATATTCTTGATTGGATACGATTGATGATCAGTGAATACGGAAATGACATCGAAATCACGCTTCATGGTATCTCTATGGGTGCAGCAACTGTTCTGTTGTGTGCAGGACAACCGTTACCTATTCATGTAAAAAGAGTGATCTCGGATTGTTCCTACAGTAACGTGAAAGATCAACTGAGTTTTCAAATGAAGCGCATGTATCATCTACCCGCATTTCCGATCCTGACAAGTGTTGATTTGTTACTCAGAGTTTTTAACGGATATGGTTTGAAAGACATCGATGTTGTTAAGAGTGTTTCTTCAATCAGAATTCCGGTATTGTTCATTCATGGAACAGCGGATACGTTTGTTCCGTATCGCATGATGAGTGAATTAAAGAATGCATGTAAGAGCGAATACCGTACGTTTACCGTCGAAGGTGCCGGTCACGGTATGTGTTACCGAAAAAATACGTTCGGGTATCAAAAAGCAGTCGCAGATTTTATTGTCATGAACTGACTGTTGAAATGGTGGAAATCCCGGTAAAATTTTTCACCATTTCAACAATAGCCATCAAGGGAAGTAAAATTGTGATATGATATCACCGTTATAAAAAATAAGAAAGATGGGGTCTCGTTATGCAGATGATCGGATTCGTAGCTGCCGCATTAACAACATTATCCTTTATCCCGCAAGTGATCAAGGTCGTAAAAACCAAAGACACTTCGGGAATATCCTTAGTCATGTATTCGATGTTTGTCTTCGGTGTATTCTTGTGGGCGATACACGGGTATTTGATTGGAGATCTCTCTGTATTGCTAGCCAATCTGGTAACGTTCGTCTTGGCGAGTGTCATTCTGACGTATAAAATCAAATACAAATAAGCAAAAAAAACATTTCAAGCTCTGAAATGTTTTTTTAAAAGTGAGATAGTTGATAGTAACTACTTCAAGTTTTGCCCGATCTTTAATGAACGAAGGACTGAACGGGTGATCGAAGTCAAATTCTTTTCGGAATTTCCGATAGCTTCTTCAATCGACATCGGACAAGGGATGCTTCCGAAGAATGCGTCGATTTCACTTAACGAAGAAACATTCAACGACGTTGACAGTCCACCCGAGATACAGATCACAGGCACATTGTATTTTTTAGCTGCCCTGGCAACTCCGATAGGGGTTTTCCCAAAGGCGGTTTGATTATCGGTATTGCCTTCGCCGGTAAACACGAGATCCGCATTTTGAATGATCTTTTCGAAATTCGTCAACTCGATGATCGTTTCGATACCTGAGACGATCTTACCCTGCATGACACTCAGCAGTCCGAGCGCCAATCCGCCGGCAGCACCGGTTCCTTGGATCGTTCGAAGATCGACATGTAACTCGGTTTCAATCAGATCCGCAAGATGAGACAAAATAGAGTCAAGTTTTTGAACCATTTCATCATCAGCTCCTTTTTGCGGACCGAAGATATAAGATGCACCTGTTTTACCGCATAATGGATTATTCACATCGGTAGCGATGGTCACTTCACACTCAGCCAAGCGAGAATCTACAGTTGAGAAATCGATTCGAGTACAATTTTTGAGATTCTCCGGTGAGGGATGTAGAAGTATGGAATCTTGATAGAACTTAACTCCGAGTGCAGCCATAAGACCGGCACCCGCATCATTGGTGGCACTGCCACCCAAGAAGAAGATGAACTTACGTAATCCGTTATTAAGCGCATCCGTGATCAATTCGCCGCAACCGAAGGTCGTGGAAATCATTGGATCGCGAAGTTGTTTCTCTACTAATAGTAAGCCGCTGGCTTCTGCCATTTCGATAACGGCCGTTCCAATTGCAGGAATGCGAATATAACGAGCGGTATGGATTCTATGCAACGGGTCGTGAACACTTACTTCCGCCAAAACTGCACAGGAAATCGACAAGATACAGTCGAGCGTACCTTCACCGCCGTCAGCCATCGGTACGCCGATCACTTCGGCACTTGGCCATTCGTCATGGATCACTTGTTTCATGATGCGAATAACGTTGATCGAAGACAGGGATCCTTTAAAAGAATCCGGTGCGAGTATGATTTTCATGAGCGTTCTCCTTTATTAATAGGTGAGTATTTTTTCGTGTTGGAAACTGTATAAAGCACAACTGATATGATGATTTGGATACATAAACTTCAAAGAAGCAGCGTAATCAGCGATCTGGGCTTGATAATTATCCAGTAGCTGTTGCGGACTGAGACCGATGTCAGTCTTGAAGTCGACTAAGAGAATCTCATCTTCACCGATACTGACCATATCCATGATTCCGGATAGGAATTCGTTATTTTTACGCAGGATGAACGGGAATTCTTTATAGAGGGTGTTTAAACGCATTCTCCCATACCAATCAGATTGGTTGAAACTCAACAGTTGACGAACTTCTTCAGGGGTACACTCAGGATCCACATTTTGGATAAGATCTTGATCCCATACACCGTCCGGCAGTGTCTGAATCAATTTATGGAGTCGCGTTCCGCGTGATTTACCGATCAGTCCTGCATTGTAGTTGAGATTGAAGGTCGGTTTGAAAGCGTGACTCTCCGTCGGACTGCGCCAAGCAACGGTCCCGTCCGTGCGAATAGGTGCGATGAACTTACCGGAAGCACTCACTTCTTGGAGGGGTTCGGTGATCTTTGGTTCAGGGAAGATATAGCTCAGTTTAAATAAAGGAGAATCCAACGGTTTAAGGACTGAAATCAACCAACCGGTCGTTCCGATCTTATTAAAAATCATGGAACGCGTTAACGGTGATTGAATATTTTTCTTTTCGGAAGGAGCGTTATCGACGATGACCAACAATTTTTGCGGACGAGTCAGAGCGACATAGAGCACACGCATCTGTTCTTCCATCTCATCTTGTACACTCTTGGTTTCAAGAGCCATACGCATCGGATTCGTTCTCACGTAACGTTCGGGAAGTTCTACGGTCTTAAGTGCGAATCCTAAATCAGGATCCGTTAATAACGGATCACCCAGATCCAACACGGACTGTTTAAGTGACGACCAAAAGAATACGACGTTGAATTGTAGTCCTTTGGATTGATGGATCGTCATAACTCGAACCACATCATCTTCATTTGAGATCGGAATAGCTTCCGAACTGCTTTCCTCTTTAATTTCTTCGATCAACTGAACAAACTGAATCAAAGTTACATGTTTTTGATCAAAAGAAACAGCTTTATCGCGAAGGAGATCTAGATTCGTCCGTTGTTGACGATCAACGGCAGATTCGTAATAGTCATTGAAGTCAAAACACAGACGCAGGAAATCAGTCAGCGACAAACGCGACGAAGCAAGTCTGAGATCAAGCAATGAGGCTGCTAATTCCGGGTAGGTACGATTAAATGTCGAAACTAAACTTTCACGGGGCTGACGATCCATTTGCAGAAGTGCAAGTTGTTGTTCCGAGAAGTTAAAGAATGGGGAAAGAAGCAGGCCGACCAATGCTTGAACTTGTTCGGGATCCAAACAATAGTGCATCATCATCAACATATCTTGAACACTGTCGGATTGATAGAAACCTGATTTAACATCGATAAAATAAGGAATATTGGCTTCATCGAAGGCTTTTTTGAGGGTACGTTTCAACGCATGACTGCGAACCAAGATTACATAATCACGCCAATGGTTGAATGTTCCCTCAGCGTGCAGTTTAACAATGGTGCTTGCGATATGACGGGCTTTGAGTTGAGCAGAACTCAGTGATTCTTCCTGAACGACTGTTTTTGTTTCATCATTTTCATCCGCCTCATCCCCACTGATATCGTTGTCTTCGTCAATCAGTAAATGAATCTCGACCGGAAGTCCGCCGCTTTGAATGTCGGTTCCGATACTGACAGTATCTTCAGGAAGATAATGGCTGCTGAGTCCGGTTACGTTCATGGCTTCATTAAAAAACAAGTTATTGAATTCAACGATCGTTTGACTCGAACGGTAATTCTGACCCAGATAGATCACTTCATCTAATTCACCTTGTTTTTCGACTAAACCCTGCATAAGTTGAGGCTTAGCGTTACGAAAACGATAAATCGACTGTTTGATATCTCCGACTCTAAAAACATTATTTCCGCGACTCATCAGATCGACAATAGTGTTCTGAACATCATTTGAATCTTGGAATTCATCGACCAGGATTTCTTTGAACAGTTGTCGATATTGATCCGCAACATCAAAATCAGGATGACTCAAGATCGCTAATGCGAAGTGTTCCATGTCATCGAAATCAAGACATTGCTGTTTTTCTTTGATCTGTTGCATCACACGACGGTATTTGAGTGTCAGTTTAACTAACAAGGAAAGTCGCGGTCTTATTAACGCAATATCCGATAAAAATTGTTTCTGGTCAAATAAATTAGGGAATACTTTACCTTGAAGGGTATCCGTCAGAACTTTGCGGTATTGTTGAATATTTTTATCCTTACTGTTGAAACTGCGAGCGAATCCGGCATTGGAACACTCCATTATTTCAGCTCTGAACTTTTCATAATCGTACTTAGCTAACGCATCTTCCGCCAAGCGGATCCGGACTTCGATGAATCGTAATTCACCCAAGTGTTTGACTTGATCGGGATAATTCTGTTCAATGTATGATTTATAATCATTCACAGCAGAACTCAGATCTTCCAGTTTTAAATGTAAGGTCACAAAGAAAGCACTGCGATAGGGTTCAGCCAATTCGGATAGCGAATTCATCGTTGTATACGCTGCACATTTTTGATTCGCCCAGGCTTCGGGATCGGTTTTCGAACTCAAGACAACCGACATTTTCTTGATCGCGTTTCGAAGCCCTTCATCATCTTCCGGACGGCCGCTGAAATGACCCAGTAGATCACTCAATTCACCTGGATTTTCTTGATACACATCGTTCAATACGAGTTGTAAAGCTTGTTTCTTATATAAGGAAGAGGTTGCTTCATCCAGTATGTTTGTGCATCGTTTCGGATCGAGACCCAACACATAAGAGTAATTCTTGATGACAGACAGACAGAAAGAATGGATCGTCGAGATCTGTGCTGAAGGCAATAAGCTGATTTGAGTATACAGAAATGGATCCTTGGTTTTTTCGTACTCAGTGTTCAAACTGACGGAGAGACGTTTCTTCATCTCAGCCGCCGCCGCTTCGGTAAAGGTCATCGCTAAGATCTCATTGACACCGATACGATCGATCGTGATCCGTTTCATCAACCTTGCAATCAAAACAGTTGTTTTCCCGGCACCGGCAGATGCACAAACGAGAACGTTCTTACCGACGAGATCGATTGCTTTTTCTTGTTGTTTACTCCATCCCATCAGGTGCACCGCCTTTCAGTTTCTCAATGGTCGTTCGGTTGAATGCTTTGATCGGATCACCGCGGAACTGACAGAAATTCGCATAATCGCAATAGTCACACGCATGTTCCAAACAACTTTTGCTGATATCACCTTCACTCAGGCGTTTAGCGAGATCCGCATATAATTGTCTGAGAGTTTCTTTGATCAACTCAAAATCATACGCACTTTGCGTGAGTACTTTAACTTTGTTTTCTTTGACACTCAGTGACGATATATAATTTCCGTGAAAATCTAACGTAGTCGGATCACCGAAGGTCCAACCTTTTAAGCGGTGATTCTTTAAACGACTCAGTTTCCATTCCTGTTGATCAAGTTCCGTCAATTCGGTTTTGGCCAGACTGAACGACAACGCAGAAACAGGTGTATCCACTTGTTTCAATGAATAGTAGTAAGCTCCCATCGGTCTCTTCTCAAATAGTTTTTCTCCCATCCAAAGGTAAGTAGCTAATTGTAATTGTTGACCTGATTGGATCTTCAATTCATTCAAACTCTTGGCACTGCTCTTATAGTCAATGATACGGAATGAATCCGCAGTCGTATCGACACGATCGATCGAACCGTTGATATAGACAGGGAGGATGCTCGGTACCGGAAGAACAGTTCCGAATTTTTTTTCAGTAGCGACCGGTGTAAACAAGGTATCTGCTTCCATGGCAGCGAGAAAATCAAGAGCTAATTCAAGTTGAAGGACAGTCCGCAGTCGGATCGATTCAATACGTGCTTTTTCCACCGGATAGAGTCGGCATAAATCATTGAAATAAGGATCGATCCTTGACTGTAAGGTATTTTTGGCTTGTGAAGCATACTCTTTACCGAATTCATTGACAGTCGTTTCAAGTAAGGCATGTTGAAGGATACCCATCAATGAAGTCTCAATCAATGCTTTTGGCGGTGTACTCAGGTTAAGACCGGTCGTTAAAAAGTATTTATAGGGGCAACCAAAGAAACGTTCGAAAGAGGAAACACTGCCAACTAACTGTCCCTCCTTAAAAAACAAGCGTTGCGCATACGCCGGTGCTAGTTTAGGAGTATAGACTCGATGTGTTGAAGTTTCTCGGATCGCCCATGGCTTAGCTGGGTAAGCTCCTGATTTACGCAGTAATTGTTCGATCTCGAACGAGAGATCATTACTTTTGCCTTCATAATTACCGATCGGATACGAGAAGATCATCGAAGGAGCAATCGAGAAAACTTCACTGACCTGTTTTATATGTAGGGTATAACGCTCCGACAGATCATAGGGCCTGAGTTGTGCTAGGTAAGTTTCATCAAACAGACCGCTATGGGTCGCGAATTGCGGATAGTTTTTTTGTGTACAACCTAAGATATAGACCTGTTTGAGATCAGGAACATGGAAGTGGCGAAGATCACCGATCAGAATACCATCGGTGCGTTCAGCTTGAATCGTGATTTTATCAAAAAGGAATTGCAGATAAGGTGTCGGTTCATCCAATGTGGCTAAAATCGGCAGACTGTTTTCAAGAACATCCTGTACCTTCAACATGCTTTGAACACTAAGTGTATCTTCCAGATCCACTACTTCACTCAACAAGTGAAAACAACCTTCAACGCGCTTCTGCCATGGGAGTACCGACATCGCGACCAGTCTTTCTAAAACAGGTTGTAATTTTAAACGGATCTGTTCTGCTTTTCTTTCCATTTTTGTATACGTGATAACTCTGGCGGTATCCCACAAGATCGTATCGACCATAGCTTTTTCAACATGATCGAATGTTTTCAAATGGGCATTCAGGCTGATTGAAAAGCTCTCTGCATATTCGACCAAATCAAGTAACAATGTACTTCCGAAACAACCGCATTTTAGGATACTCATCCAGTTATCAGCGGTGGGAGAATCGGTGAAATCAAGTAAGGTATTCATATAATAGGGAACTGAAAGGTTTTCCCGATCATTGATGAGTGTATACGGAATTTTATAGTGGTTCAAGAAATAAGTGAGCGGTTCGATCACGGACGACGGATCAAGACACACGATCAATTGATTTTTAAGCGGAATCGATTCAAGTGCGATACGCTGAGCGACAGCTTGGGCTTCACTACGCGGATTGACTGCATAATAAAACTCGGTATTTGTCGGTTTTGATTGCGGTAGTTCGATCGATTGACTTCCGCGAACGATAAAGTCATCTACGAATTTTTGTTGTTCGGGGGAACGATAGTTAGGCATAAATGTTAACGCTGAAAAATCGATCGAATCATAAGATCGTTTCATCTGCCGAATCAACGCTACTCGCGGACTTTCATAACGAGAAATTTCGGTGATCAATTTTTTGATATCCTCGTCTTTTAATTGAGATGAAGGGAGATCATTCGGTAACAAATCTAAGTCAGCCATCGTTTCAATAAAGGTAACGATTTCATCAATAAAGGCTGGAAATCCAGAACTTGAGTTCAAAACAGCCAAAGAATTTCGTTTTTCCGCTACAGTTTTCGCAACAGAACACCAAAATTGAATGCGATTCTTTTTTGGATCTGCATATTGAAGTTGCCAGGAATCGAATGAAATCAGATTGATTCCGGCTAAAAAATCGGTATTTTCAAGTAATTTCACTAAATATACACGATGAGTGTACTGTTCGGCAAGAATTATTCTTCCTTTTGGCAAATCTGTGTTGTTCATATCGATTACCTCAGTTATAATTATAAATGATATTTCGGAGGTGTGGATGGAAAAGAACGCGCGCTATGGAAAATCTTCATTGCTGGCGTCCGCTTTCCTTTGGGGTATCGGGTTTACGGCTGTGCAAGGTGCTCTTGATTCGGGTTGGCACCCCTATTTATTATTGGCAGTCCGAGGGTTACTCGGAGCTTTATTTCTTGGAATGTTTACGTTGAACAGAGGATGGTGGAAAAGACCAAAACTGATCAAAGATGGAATTGCGGCCGGTTCATTAATGTTTCTAGCGTTCGCGCTGCAGACATTCGGGCAACAAACCTCAACAACTTCCAACGCTGCTTTCTTAACTACATTGTATGTTGTGTTCACACCGTTTATAATGATAGTGACAACATCGCGAAAAGTGACTGTTTCAACGATTACTGCCGTTGGCTGTTCGTTATTGGGTACGGCGTTTCTGACGTTGCAAGGCGGAATGTCACTGCAGTCGGGAGATATCTTACTGATCGGATGTGCTTTCGTTTTCGCACTTCACATTCTCTATGTCGAGAAAATGGCGGTTCATGATGATGCGCTGTCGTTGACGGCGATCCAATGTTTAACGATGAGTATTTTAGCCTTTGCATTTGCGGGATTTTATCGAACACCGATCCCGACGCAAGGTTGGAACTTCGTTCTCTATTGCGGTATCATGAGTAGCGGTTGTGCTTTCTTTCTTCAAACCTATGGTCAAAAACATGTCGATTCGACGATTGCTTCCATTATATTGACGTTGGAAGCGTTATTCGGAGCCGTGGGAGCAGTACTTTTACTCCATGAACAAGTACGGATCCCGACTGTGATCGGTGGGTTGTTGATGTTGACAGCAGTATTCCTGATTGAAGCAGGACCTCTGCTTAAAGAGAAATTCGGCAATAAACCGGAATTTGCAGTAGAAGGGGAATTATCGGAGAAACCTTAAGGGGGACGAAATATGTCAATAGTTGCTGTTTTATCTGCTATCAACGATCGGCGCAAGGGCGACGATTCATGCCAATTCAACGGGTATCTGGAAGATTATCTGGAGACTGTTGAGGAAGACACGCAAGCCAAGAAATGTCTTCAAAAATTATTCGATGTCGATCCGAATCTGCGAATAATCGTAGGGTTGGGATTTGACGTGAATAAAGATGTGATTTCAAATCAAATTATCCGCTACAAAGACTCTTCTAAATTGCCAAAGAAGTATTTGAATTGTCCTTACATTGTATATGGTAAGACAAATGTCGATACCGAAATGGGGATTCTAATTGTAGACGGTGATAAATCCGAATATCTGTTTGCGAAAGGACTGTACTATTGTCTGACCGAACAAACAGGACTTTTGGAAACTGCCCGCAATGAATTGGTAGCACTCAATACCGATATTCCGGAGCTTGTTAAGTCAGTTGTCGAGAAATTGTTGGCTGGTACGCAACGCGTTGGTGCCATGCAAAGAGACATCGATCGTAATTATTTCACATCATTTAAGAACCTCAGTGAACAGATCACTGAAAAAGCTAATTCTTTGAAAGAAGAAGTTCTGGATAAAGTGAAAGACAATGCGAATCGATCCGATCTTATTTACAATGTGATCTCAAAATGGTATTTATTGAAAAAGACAGTTTATGTTCAATATATGACCAATAAAGATCTGTTGGAAAAAGAAAACGAAGGTAATATCAAAAAACAACGCCACAACGCAAAACTGTTTGCCGATCAAATCCCATTTGTCGCATTCAGTGAATTATGGCGTGCTTAACCGACTGTTTCGAACGAATAAAAATCTCTCTTTGAGAAACTTTTCTATAAATCAAATCTAAAGGGTCCTTACGGGCCCTTTTCTTATGTGATTGATACTTCGATTTCTTCGAATTTCTTGTCTATAACAGTGAATTGTCCTCCACTTAGTGTGAGACAGGCGTCCAGCCAACTTGTATCGTCACTGATCACGACGATCGTCGCCACATCAGTGAATGATTTAGAAATGATGGTAGTCGATTTCGACAATAGTTGAATGAGTCGATCCGCAAAATGGATAGGAAACTGAACCGTCGATCTCACGACCGGTTTCAGTTGCGATAAAGTTGCTTGATTCAATGTTTCACTGACAACAGAACTGTAAGCACGGTTTAAACCACCGGCTCCGAGTTGTATCCCACCGTAATATCGTATGACACATACAAGGATGTGTTCCATGTTTCGTTTGCGTAATACTTCCAACATCGGCAGTCCGGCTGTACCGGAAGGTTCTCCGTCATCGTTGGACCGTTGAACTTCTTGTTGATCGCCCAGTATATAGGCGCTGCATATATGAGTCGCCTTCGGATGGTTGCGATGCAGTTCTTTAAGATTGGTACGTACTTCATCTTCTGTTGTGACACGGAAAAGAACTCCGATGAACTCGGATTTCTTGATTGTTATTGAGATTGGTTGAGATGCAAGGACTCTGTACATACGATCACCTTCATCATTATACTATGGATTGAGAGATATGTTGTTAAATTGTGTGAAGCTAGAGTGCCCCCTTTTTTTCACAAATAAAGTGTGGTAAAATGTGCGTGTGTTAAGGAAGGAGGACTTTATGCTCAACTCGTTGAAGCCAAACAGACCCTCTTTAGTCACGAATCGAACCTGACATAGGTGTCTTTACACCTATGTTTTTGTTTTAAAATCTAACTGTTGATATTTTGTATAATCGTGGAAATATGGTCCGCAAGTCTCTACCCCGAAACCTTAAACTGTCGGGACTACAAAATAGAAATAGGCTTTTTTAGCTATTTTTGTTTTGTGAGACACTGACCCAAAAGTGTCTTTTTTATTTAAAGGAGGAACTATGGGAAATCAAGTTCAAGTATCGGTGATCATGGGCTCGATCAGTGACTACGAAACAGTGAAAGAAACAGTCGCACTTTTGGAAGAATTCGGAGTCATTTATGAGAAAAAAGTAGTCAGTGCCCATCGAACTCCGGAAGATATGGTTGAGTTCGCAAAAGGTGCTCAAGCGCGTGGGATCCAAGTGATCATCGCGGCAGCCGGCGGAGCAGCGCATCTTCCGGGTATGGTCGCCGCATTAACAACGATTCCGGTGATCGGTATTCCGATCAAAAGCAGTTCATTGAACGGAATCGATAGTTTACTGTCAATTGTTCAAATGCCGGCCGGTGTTCCTGTTTTGACAACTGCGATCGGCATCGCCGGAGCTAAGAATGCAGCACTGGGTGCCATTAGTATTTTGGCTCTTCATGATGAAGTATTGCGTAACCACTATCAAGCTTACCGTCAATCGATGGCTGAGCAGGTAAGGTTGAATCAGTTTCATGAGTAATCGAATCCTGCCTCCCGCAACGATCGGAATTCTCGGTGGCGGTCAGTTGGGCCAAATGATGGCTCTTTCCGCAAAGATGCAAGGATATAAAGTCGTTGTGTTGGATCCGGATCCCGAATGTCCGTGCTCAAGTATCGTGGATACACTTATCACTGCTGATTATGATGATGAGGGTGCTTTCAAACGCTTATGCCTGTTGTCGGATACAGTGACTTACGAATTTGAAAATGTAGATGTAACTTGTGTAAAAAAATTCTCAAAAGAACACCGCATTCCGCAAGGCAGCGAGTGTCTCAAACTTTCTCAACATCGCATCACTGAAAAAGATTTCGCACGCCGTTGCGGATTACAAACAGTTGATTACCGATCGATCAATTCGCTTGAAGAATTGGCGGAGTGTAAAAAGATGAATTTCCCGATCCTAATCAAAACCTGTCGTTTCGGTTATGACGGTAAAGGTCAATGGTTATTCAATTCTCCTGAAGAATTAGATGAAATCGAACTTTTATGGCCGAATGAATATATTGCGGAAGAAAAATGTCGCTTTGAAAAAGAAATCAGTGTTGTCATTTGTCGTTCTGAAAACAACACAGTTGCTTTCGAACCTTTCGAGAATACCCATTCTAACGGAATTTTGGCTGTTTCACTCAACCCGGCGAACGTGAGCGAGTCCTTGAAAAAACAAGCGATCGAATGGACAAAAATTCTTGCGGAAAAATCAAACTATATCGGTACGATGGCTGTTGAATATTTCGTGATTGGAAACCAACTCTATTTTAATGAAATGGCTCCGCGTCCGCATAACTCAGGCCATGCGACGATCGAGGGATATTCGATGAGTCAATTCGATCTTCATATACGTGCGATCTGCGGATTTATGTTGGAAGAGCCAAGACTGCTTCAACCGACGGTTATGATGAATCTTTTAGGACAGGATATAAAGAAATTGAATGAGTGGTTGAGTAAAGAGGATACGATAGGAACACATATCCATCTTTATTCGAAGACCAAATGCGTTAATAATCGCAAAATGGGTCATCTTACTTTTACGGGAGAGACGCTCGATCAAGCGCTCAAGCATAGTGAGTCATGGAGGACCTAGTAATGACATTCAGAATCTACACAGAGAAAAAAACAGGATTTCAAACCGAAACGCTTGAACTGACCCATCAACTGGCTCAACAGTTATCATTGGATGTTCAACTTCGTGTTTTTAACGGATATGATGTTAAAAACTTAGATGAATCCTATAAACAACAAGCCATTACCTCGATCTTCAGTGAAGTGATGGTCGATGAAGTTTTTGATTCTTTACCGATAAACAGCGGGGAAGTGTTAGCTCGTGAACCGTTACCGGGTCAATATGATCAAAGAGCCGACAGTGCCATGCAGTGTTTGGGTCTGCTTGATCCAACAACACAAGCAAGTGTAAAAACGTTCCAAGTCGTTCAGTTTGATCGTCCGCTCAGTGAAAAAGAGCGTCAATCTTTTCTCAACTATTGGATCAACCCGATTGAAGCACGGGTCAAACAATTGGATATTGACTACGAAGAATCCGATGAAACCGAAGAGGGGTTGGATTTGCGTGATTTCAGAAACTGGTCGCATGAAAAATGTGAAACTTATTTGAATGACGCAAAAGCCGCAATGACCTCTGATGATCTCTTACTGATTCAATCGTGGTTCAATAAAATGGATCGTAATCCAAGTGAAACCGAACTTAAAGTATTGGATACATATTGGTCGGATCACTGTCGTCATACCACATTCGAAACCGAGATCACTGAAATAACGATCGAGAAGAGTGACATAGCAGATGATCTAAAAAAGGCATTGGATATTTACGAAGAATATCGTAAAGAGACCGGCAGAATTCGGAAACCTTCTACATTGATGGAAATGGCAACACTTCCGGGACGAGCGATGTCGAAAAGCGAAGCCGGTAAAGACATCGAAGTCAGCGACGAGGTCAATGCATGCAGTGTACGAATCGAAGTTACTACACCGCATGGAAAAGAACCTTGGTATTTGATGTTTAAAAATGAAACCCATAATCATCCGACGGAGATCGAGCCGTTCGGAGGCGCTTCGACGTGTATCGGAGGCGCTATCCGTGACCCGCTGAGTGGAAGAAGTTATGTTTATCAAGCGATGCGCATCAGCGGTTGCGGAGACGTAACGCAAGAACTGTCGGAAACAATGACAAATAAATTACCGCAACGAGTCATCGCTGCCAAAGCTACCAAAGGAAACAGTTCCTATGGAAATCAGATTGGTGTTGCTACTACCTTTGTAAAAGAGATATATCACCCTAACTATGCCGCTAAACATTTAGAACTCGGTGCGGTAGTCGGGGCAGTACCTTGCGCGAATGTCGTTCGTCAGAAACCGGAAGCCGGCGATATCGTTATATTATTAGGCGGAAGAACCGGTCGCGACGGAATCGGCGGAGCCACCGGATCCAGTCAGGCGCATAATCAAAAAAGCTTGACGCTGTGTGCCAGCGAAGTTCAAAAAGGCAATGCACCGGAAGAACGTAAAATACAACGTTTATTCAGAGATATAGAAGTCGCTCAAATCATCAAAAAATGTAACGACTTCGGTGCCGGCGGTGTTTGCGTAGCGATCGGTGAGTTGGCGGACGGTGTGCGCATCGACTTGGATGCAGTACCGGTCAAATACATTGGACTGACCGCAACGGAATTAGCAATCAGTGAGAGTCAAGAACGGATGGCAGTCGTGGTCGATCCGAAAGATGTTGATTTATTCTTAAAGAAATCCATCGGTGAAAACATCGAAGCGACGATCGTCGGAATCATTACTGCAGAACCTCAATTGACAATGGTATTTCATAATGAAAAAGTAGTTGACCTACCGCGTGCTTTGATCGACACCAACGGTGTTCGGCAAACTACGAGAGTAATATTGACGAAACCTACCTACATAGAACCAAATCATACTGAATTCAGTGAGACTTCTCTATTGAAAGCACTCGGATCGATCAACGCATGCAGCCAAAAAGGACTCATAGAGAACTTTGATGCCAGTATCGGGGCTTCAACTGTCTTGTTTCCGCTCGGAGGAATCCATCAACTGACGCCGGTACAAGCGGGTGTTCAGAAAATCAGCGTTGAGCAATCAACCACTTCTACCTGCAGTCTATTGGCGTATGGATTTGTTCCCGAACTCAGTGAGAGAAACATGTTTCTTTCTGCCCAAGGAGCTGTATTGGAAAGTATCGCGAAAACCATCGCTGTCGGCGGTGCTATCGACAAGATCTACTTCTCGATGCAAGAGTATTTCCCTCGTTTGAAAAATGATGAGAAGAAATGGGGCGATGTTGTCCAAGCACTGCTCGGCGCTATGAGTGTCCAAAAAGAATTCGGTAGAGCCGCCATCGGTGGTAAGGATAGTATGAGCGGATCTTATAATGAACTCGAAGTGCTGAAAACACTGGTCAGCTTCGCATGCAGTACTGCGGAAGTTAGTTCAATTATCAGCCCTGAATTAAAAAAAGCGGGGAATGAACTCTATTTAGTCCCGGCAAAACATCTATCGAACGGCTTGTTTGATCTATCAAAGATCCACAGAGATTATACTGAAATAGAAAAACGTATTACCGATAAAGAAATCGTCAGCGCTTACGTGGTTGAGAATGGCATTGCGGTGAGTTTGATTGTGATGGCACTCGGAAACGGTCTTGGAGTTGAAATCGATACGAATCTAAATCTTCTTGAAAACATGCCGGCATCGATCATCGTTGAATATCCGCATCAATCAGCAGGAACAGAGTGGATACGTTTAGGCAAAGTTACAGCACGTGAATTAAGCTTCAACGGTATTAAATTGTCCTATGAACGGTGTCATGATGCGTATTTGTATGGTCTTGATTTCTTGTATCCGGTGAAGACAAAGAAAAGCTTCGATTCATTACCTAAGATCGACTTCCACACTTCAAAGAAATTCTCAAGTGAAGCAGTGAGTGAGACAGTGAAAGTTGTTATTCCGGTATTCCCCGGAACCAATTGTGAAACGGATACCGGGCGAGCTTTCATAAAAGCAGGAGCTGAAGTGAAATACTCGGTCTTCCGTAATTTGAATTCAGACGTATTGAACCAATCAATCGAAGAATTGGCAACTGCGATCGATAATGCGAATATCTTGGCATTGGCGGGAGGATTCTCCAGCGGTGATGAACCGGACGGAAGCGCTAAATTCATCGTCAATGTGTTGCGCAATGAAAAAATCAAAGATGCAGTGCATCGATTACTCAAACGTGACGGGTTGATTCTGGGAATATGCAATGGATTTCAAGCCCTTATCAAAACCGGTCTGTTACCTTATGGGGAGATCAGAGCGATGCAATCGAATGACTGCACACTTACCCATAATGATATCAATCGACACATATCGTCGATCGTACGGACACGCATCACCAGTAATGCATCACCTTGGCTGAGAGACGCTAACGTAGGTGATGTACTCAGCGTTCCGATCAGTCACGGTGAAGGCAGATTCGTCGCAACAGATCTTCATTTGAAACAATTGATCGAAGCGGGTCAAGTCGCACTACAATATGTTGACGACAAGGGGAATCCGACGATGGATCCACAATACAATGTCAACGGAAGTTTCGGAGCGGTTGAATCATTGATCTCACCGTGCGGACATATCTTAGGTAAGATGGGTCACAGCGAACGTAGTCAAGAAGATCTTTATAAAAACATACCGGGAGGATCGGATTTCAATCTGATTGCGAGCGGTGTGAACTACTTTAAACAACACTGAGGAGAAAAACATGAAAAAGCTCGAAATGATTTACGAAGGCAAAGCCAAGCAGTTGTATACCTGTGAAAAGGAAGATTGTCTGATCATTCATTATAAAGATGATGCGACAGCTTTTAACGGAGTTAAGAAAGCTCAGATTTCAAATAAAGGTCTCTTGAACAATGAGATATCAACCATCATCTTTCAATATCTTCAAGAGAAAGGGGTCAAGACACATTTTGTGGAACGTCTCAATGAGCGTGATCAATTATGCAAAAAAGTAACGATTCTTCCGTTGGAAGTGATTGTTCGTAATGTGATTGCCGGATCGATGGCCAAGCGTTTGGATATCGCCGAAGGAACTCGGCCTGCGAATGTGATCTATGAATTATGCTACAAGAACGATGAACTGGGTGATCCTCTGATCAATGAAGATCATGCAATGGCATTGGGTGCAGCGACAGCGGAAGAATTAGCTGAAATCAAACGCAGTACGCTTGAAATCAACCAACTGTTGACGGAAATGTTTGATAAAATGGGGATCATGCTGATCGATTTCAAAGTAGAATTCGGTAAAACGCTTGACGGAGAGATCGTTCTTGCGGATGAAATCAGTCCGGATACCTGCCGTCTGTGGGATAAAGAAACACAAAAGAAACTGGATAAGGATCGTTTCCGCAGAGATTTAGGAAACGTTGAGGATGCTTATCAGGAGATTCTAGCCCGCCTGAAGAAATGAGGAAACGTATGTCGGAAATCAATATGCTTTTCGAAAGAGAACTGCATGAAGAATGCGGCGTCTTCGGAGTCTTCAATGTGGAGAATGCTTCCGAACTGACTTACTATGCGTTGCATGCCATGCAGCATCGCGGTCAAGAGGGTGCCGGTATCGTTGTAAGCGACAAGGATCGTTTGTTAAGTGTTAAAAACGAAGGAAGTGTCCGTGAAGTATTCTCGGAATCTTCGTTGCGAAAATTATCCGGTCAGATGGCCATCGGGCATGTGCGCTATTCAACGCAAGGCGGCGGCGGACTGCTGAATGTACAACCGTTCCTCTTCCATCATACGACCGGTGATTTCGCACTGTGCCACAATGGAAATATTGTTAATTCAAAAGAATTGAGACAACGTCTCGAATTAGAAGGAAGTATCTTCCAAAGTTCTTCTGATTCGGAGATTCTCGCTCATTTGATCAAGAAAGATCCGCGTACACGCAGATTGGCTGCCATCAAAGAGGCTCTAATCTATATGGAGGGGGCTTTTGCGTTTCTGATTCTGACGAAAGACCGTTTATATGCGATGCGTGATAAACATGGATTGCGTCCCTTATCATTAGGAAAGATCGATAACGGATATGTGTTAAGCAGTGAGACATGTGCTTTCGATGTGATTGGAGCGACATTTATCCGTGATATTTTACCGGGCGAGATCATCACGATCTCTGATGAGGGGATCACTTCTGATTTTTACGCGATGGACACGGAAGATCGTATTTGCGCCATGGAATATATTTATTTCTCGCGTCCTGACAGTGATTTGTTGGGTCTGAATGTGCATCGTTCACGTAAAGAGTGCGGACGAGTTCTTGCGAAAGAAGCACCGGTCGAAGCAGATATCGTTATCGGTGTTCCCGATTCTTCTTTATCCGCTGCATCCGGTTATGCGGAAGCCAGCGGAATCCCTTATGAGATGGGACTCATTAAGAACCGATATGTAGGGCGTACGTTTATCGAACCAAGTCAGGCCATGAGAGAAAAAGGGGTCAAAATGAAGTTATCCCCGGTCCGTTCGATCGTTGCGGGAAAACGGGTCGTTATCATTGATGATTCGATCGTCCGCGGAACGACTTCCATGAAGATCGTAACGATGCTGCGACAGATGGGAGCGAAAGAAGTTCATATGCGAATTGCTTCACCGCAGATCATCGCACCTTGTTTTTACGGGGTAGATACATCAACGTACGAAGAATTGATCAGTGCGTTTCACTCAGTTGAAGATGTACGTCAATTGATCGGAGCTGACAGTCTTGCCTTTCTGTCATTGGATGGTTTACATGAAGCACTCGGTAAAAAGACATTATGTACTGCTTGTTTTACCAGAAATTATCCTACTCACTTGTACAATAAGTATGAAGAAGCCAATAAGGACGGAAAGTTCTAGGAGGAACTATGAGCGAACACTATAAAGATGCGGGAGTCCATCTCGAAGCAGGATATGAATCGGTAGAAAGAATCAAAAAGCACATTGCCAGAACCAAACGACTGGGAATGGTAGGAAATATCGGTTCCTTCGGTGGATTATTCGACCTATCTCTGTTAAATATGAAAGAACCGATGTTGGTCAGCGGAACAGACGGCGTCGGTACGAAGTTGAAGATCGCGTTTGCGATGAATAAACATGATACGATTGGTATCGATGCAGTCGCTATGTGCGTAAACGATATACTGGCACAAGGTGCAGCACCTTTGTACTTTTTGGATTATCTGGCGATCGGACATAATTATCCGGCTGTTATCGATGAGATCGTTAAAGGTGTCAGCGATGGATGCGTCATGGCTAATTGTGCTTTGATCGGCGGAGAAACTGCCGAAATGCCTGATATGTATCAAAAAGGTGAATATGATATTGCCGGTTTCTGTGTCGGTGCTGTCGAGAAAAGTAAAATGATCACCGGTGAAAATACGAAAGAAGGAGATATCGTTCTTGGTTTGGCCAGTAGCGGTATTCACTCAAATGGGTTTTCATTGGTTCGTAAGATCTTATTCAAAGATAACAAAATGGATATTCATGCACCTTTCAATGAAACGCAAACATTAGGCGATGTTTTATTGACTCCTACCAAGATCTATGTAAAACCGGTTCTCGAAGTATTAAATCAACTGCCGGTCAATGGGATCGCGCATATTACCGGTGGGGGATTTTATGAGAATATGCCAAGATGTCTGAAAGAAGGATTAGGGATTGAAATCAAGCGCGGGAGTTGGAAGATTCCTGCTATTTTCAATTATCTGAGTGACTTGGGTAAGATCGAAGAAAAAGAAATGTTGAATGTATTCAACATGGGAATCGGTATGATCTTAGTTGTTGACCCTCAATATGCCAGACAAGCCGCCAAAATCTTGATTGATAACGGTGAAACCGTCTATGAATTAGGAAAGGTCTGCAATATTGAAGGAATTCACTTAGTATGAGAAAGATCGTTGTTTTTGCTTCAGGTAACGGATCGAATTTCACTGCGATCGTAGAAGCGGTTAAATCAGGAAAGCTTCAAGCAGAAATCGTCGGTTTGATCTGTGATCAACCGAAAGCTTATGTGCTGCAACGAGCCAATGATGAAAACATTCCCGCAGCAATCTTTGTGCGATCGGAGTTTAGTGATAAGAATGCCATGGAAACAGCCATGTTGAATCAATTGACCGAATGGCATACGGACTGGTTGGTACTGGCCGGTTATATGAGAATTCTCGGTGAAGTACTGCTTCGCGCTTACCCCCGTCATATCATTAATATTCATCCGTCCCTTCTGCCTAAGTACAGAGGCAAAGATGCTATCGGACAAGCCATTGCTGCTCACGCGAAAATTGTGGGAATTACAATTCACTATGTGGATGAAGGAATGGATACGGGTGAGTCTATCGCACAATTTATGTTTGAGGTAAAAGAAGGTGAAGATCGTGACAGTGTCGAACATCGTATTCATGCTCTTGAGCATCAAAAGTATCCGGCAGTTCTACAAACATTAATGGAGGAATCAAAATGAAAAAGCGTGCTTTACTCAGTGTCAGTGATAAAACAGGACTTAACGATCTGGCCAAAGAATTGATCGGACTTGATTATGAATTGATTTCGACCGGCGGGACGAAGAAATCTCTTGAAGAAGCCGGAATACAAGTGATCGGAGTCGAAGATGTGACTCAGGCGAAAGAAATGCTGGACGGAAGAGTAAAAACTCTTCATCCATCGATTCACGGAGGACTTTTGGCGATACGTTCCAATCCGGACCATATGGCTCAAATCCAAAGTGCCGGTATCACACCGATCGATCTTGTCATCGTCAATCTTTATCCATTTAAGAAAACGATTTCAAAACCTGATTTTACAGCGGAAGAAGCAATTGAAAACATCGATATCGGCGGACCGAGCATGTTACGCAGTGCTGCCAAAAATCATCATGATGTGACCGTTATTTGTGATCCGGCCGATTATCCGATATTACTTGAACAATTACATGCAAATTCAGAAACAACATTAGCGTTCAGACAATCGATGGCAGCGAAAGTATTCCGTCAGACTGCCGCATATGATGCGATGATCGCAGAATACATGACTGATCTGGTCGGCGAAGAGAATCCTGAGAAATTCACAGCTACGTTTGAATTAAAACAGACACTGCGTTATGGTGAAAATCCTCATCAAAAAGCATGGTTTTACAGTACTCCTTTCGCTGAAGAGAATGCGTTATCGAGTTGTGTTCAATTGCACGGTAAAGAACTTTCCTACAATAATATTCAAGATGCGAATGCTGCACTTCAATTGTTGGCTGAATTTGATCAACCGACGGCGATCGGTTTAAAACATACGAATCCGTGCGGTGTCGGAACTGCCGATACCCTGGCCGAAGCATGGCAGAAAGCTTATGACAGCGATCCGATCAGTATATTCGGAGGCATCGTTGCGTTCAATCGCGAAGTAACATTGGAAATCGCCGAACCGTTAAGCAATATCTTTTTGGAAATCGTCCTTGCACCTTCTTATACGCCGGAAGCACTCGAGTGCCTCAGTAAAAAGAAAAATATTCGTCTCATGACAACCAGTAGTACTCCGGCTCGCAAGTTTGCGAAACAATTTGTACGTATCAGCGGAGGTTTGCTGGTTCAAGACCGAGACAGTATCAGTGCTGATCTCGCTAAATGTACCATCGTTACGACGACCCAGCCGACAACAGCACAATATCAAGATGCACTGTTCGGCGAGAAAGTATGCAAACACGTTAAGAGTAATGCGATCGTCATCGTCAAAGACGGAGCGACATTAGGAATCGGTGCCGGTCAGATGAACCGTGTCGGTTCAGCAGAAATCGCACTCAAACAAGCCGGAAAAAAAGCAATCGGAGCCACAATGGCCAGTGATGCATTTTTCCCGATGTCCGATACCGTTGAACTGGCAGCCCAATATGGAATTGCTATGATCATTCAGCCGGGTGGTTCGATCAAGGATAAAGATTCGATCGAAGAATGCAATAAACAAAAAATCGCTATGGTTGTGACGGGTGAACGTCATTTCAAGCACTAATATGAACAAGATCTTGATCATCGGTAACGGCGGAAGAGAACATGCACTCGCATGGAAGTTTTCGCAAAGCAAAACAGTCAGTGATGTTTACGTTGCTCCTGGTAATCCGGGCATGGCAGACACCGCCAAGATCGTTGATATCGATGCGAATGACTTTAAAAATCTTATCGCATTTGTGAAAGAAAATTCGATCACACTGACTTTTGTGGGACCGGAAGCACCTCTTTCGAAAGGCATCGTGGATGCGTTCAATGAAGCCGGATGTCCGATCTTCGGTCCGACCCAAGTCGCAGCTCAGCTTGAAAGCAGTAAATCATTTGCGAAAGAGTTGATGAAAAAATATAGCATACCGACTGCCGACTACCATACAGTCACAACATTATCCGAAGCATTGGATGTGTTAAGTAAGAATCCGGCTCCAATCGTCATCAAAGCCGATGGTTTGGAAGCCGGCAAGGGTGTTACCGTCGCCATGAGCGATGAGGAAGCCATAGAAGCCGTTCACGCGCTATATCCTAATCATGAAACCAGATTTACAACGGTTATCGAAGAGTACTTAGACGGCGAGGAATTCAGTCTGATGGCATTCGTGCACGGAAATACTGTGATCCCGATGGAACTTGCGCAAGATCATAAAAGAGCATTCGATCACGACTTGGGACCGAATACCGGAGGTATGGGAGCTTACTCTCCGGTACCGCAAATTTCCCGGGAAATGATCGAAGAAACAATGAATAATGTCATGATTCCGATGGCGAATGCAATGGTTAGTGAGGGAATGCCATTTACCGGTATCCTTTACGGAGGATTGATGGCGACGAAATCCGGCATCAAGACGATCGAATTCAATGTCCGTTTCGGTGATCCCGAAACCGAAGTAGTCCTGATGCGTCTTCAGAACGATTTAGACAGTGTTGTTTTTGATGTAATGAACGACTGTGATCCGATTCTTACGTTTGATCCTCGCTTTGCGATCGGAGTCGTACTTGCCAACAAAGGTTATCCGGCTCACTATTCTGCCGGGTGTGTCATCAATGGACTGGAAAACGTTCACGCGAAGGTTTTCCACATGGGAACAGCAAAGTCAGATAATAAGTTCGTAACCAAAGGCGGGCGTGTTCTTTTTGCGGCAACTTTAGGGGATACCCTTGCAAAAGCACGCGAAGAAGTATATAAAGAAATTGAAGTTATCGAGTGCAACGACTTATTTTACCGCACGGATATCGGCGATCGCTATATCAACATCGAGGAGAAATTATGATTCAACGTTATTCACGAGCTGAGATGACAAGGTGTTGGGACGACCAACATCGCTTCCAAGCATGGCTTGAAGTCGAGTTGGCCGTTTGCCAATATTATACGCAAGAAGGATTGATCACCAGTAACGAATATTTAAAATTACGCGCTGATTCAAAATTCAGTGTCGATCGTATTTCTGAGTTGGAAGTCGAAACACGGCATGATGTGGTTGCCTTTACCCGTTGTGTCAGTGAGAGTTTAGGAGCAGAAAGTCGTTGGATCCATTATGGGATGACCAGTACCGATGTTGTCGATACTGCGTACGGTCTCGTATTTAAGAGCGTCAATGACATTATTCGCAAGGATCTCAAAGAGATCTCAAAAACATTAAGTGATATGGCTCTTCGTTACCGTTCTACGCCGTGTATTGGAAGAACACACGGAGTTCATGCCGACATTACTTGTTTCGGACTAAAATTCGCACTTTGGTATGATGAAATTCAGCGTCAGTCCGCACGATTCGAACAAGCTGCTGCGCAAATCGAAGTAGGTAAGATCAGCGGTGCTGTCGGTACTTTCGCCAATACATCACCGAAATTACAGGATGAAGTATGCAAGATTCTCGGACTTGGTTCTGTTAATATCTCTACCCAAACCTTACAACGCGACCGCCATGCGTATTACCTGAGTGTCATCGCCTTGATCGGCAGCACCCTTGAAAAGATCGGTATCGAACTTCGTCATCTTCAACGTACCGAAGTTCGCGAAGTCGAAGAAGGATTCGGTAAAGGCCAAAAAGGTTCAAGTGCCATGCCGCATAAACGTAATCCGATCTCCAGTGAAAATATCGCCGGATGTGCGCGTGTCCTAAGAGGCTATATGATGACCGGTTTCGAAGACATCCCTTTATGGCATGAACGCGATATCTCCCATTCATCCGCAGAACGCATCATCTTACCGGATGCGACGATCTTACTGGATTATATGTTGGATCGCATGAACCGTATTTTAAAGAATCTGACGGTCTTTGAAGATCGTATGATCCAAAATATCAATTTGACTCACGGTGTCGTCTTCGCTCAACGAGTAATGACGATGTTGATTGAGAAAAAAGGCATGACCCGTGAACAGGCCTATGATCTGGTCCAACCGTTGGCCATGGTTGCGTGGACCCAACAGATCGATTTCAGACCGCTATTGGATGAAAATCAAACTATTACAGAGAACCTGTCGCAAGTTGAACTCGATGATTGTTTCTCACTTGAATATCACATGAGATATGTTAACGATATCTACCACAGAGTCGGAATCGAATAATCACACACAAGAGTCGCAAGGCTCTTTTTTCGTTCTACTTACTTATATACAAAGAGAAAGCAAATTCCTGTTGAAATAATCGAGAACTAACTCATTGTGTCTACTTAAATAAAGAAGCCATTAGTCAATTTATTTGCGTATTTCAGTGAATAAGCGAATAATGTTCCATATAGATGATAAGTTTAACGTTCATCACTTATCAAAGGGAGAAATAAAGTGAAAATCGAAAGTGCGGGCTTTCTGCGGAAAGCCAATCGATCGGCCATGGCTGCCGTTGTGATCTTGGTATTGATCTATACATTAGGAATGTATGTGAATCTGTTTATTGAGATCCCCGAAGATGCGACCGCATGGCAGTTCGCGATGAAATCCATCATACTCCTGTTACATCTTAGTTTGGGAAGCTTGTTGATCATCCATTCAACTTCGCTCGTAGCGATGTCCGTCAAAGATAAAAATTCAAAGTGGATGATCTTCTCGGGCGTTGGCTTGGCTGGCGTATTACTCTCGGTTGCAACCGGTTCATCCTTTATTACTCATCAGACTGAACTTAGTTCACTTTTAATGGCACTGGGCTTCGGTGTGTCGATCATAGCGTATACGTTCGGAATCTATCGTTCTTCATCAACCAAGTAACGATTAAGCGAGGCATAAAAAAGAAGAACCAGTTCGTGATTCTTCTTTTTTAATGATTATTTACTATAAGCGATTGATGGTTCTGTGGTGAAACTGATGGACGATCCGGTCGAAGCGTAACTGTAGATCGCATCTGCCGGTAAACCTTGTGCTTTGGCTGTTTCGGAAGCGGCCGGCAGTTCATAGGTCAACGTAAAGTTGAAATCGAATTTACCTAAGTTGAAATACATCTTTTGGAAATCGATACTGTCGATCTTCGGTCCGTTGGTCCAGATTCGTTCACCGACGAGTTCTTCCAAGAAGATTGGAATCACTAAAGTCTGTTTCGGGGCCAACGACGGAATTTTCTGCCCGGAGACTGTTTTAAAGGTGGAATAATAAACATTTCCCGAGAATGTCGCATAGAGATCTTCCTCATGAACGCTCAACGGAACTTTCGTTGAATCGATAATGTATTGGTTAGATCCGCTGATATAGCCGGCTGGGGTGGCCACATCGTACGGATTATATAAAGTGATCAACATGTAGGCCGGGCGATATAAGTAATCAGGATCCGCTTTGATGAAATTCCAGTTGAATGGGTTCGGTCCGCCGACATTGGCAGATGAGGTTGCGTTTGCGGCTAAGCCAGTTCCCAAATCGACTAATCCGTCTTTGAGATAGTCACTGGCCGGTATACCGGCGGATTCCATGGCCATCGTTGCGAGATAATCCGTTCCCATCGAAGTCAGCTGATCAAAGTTAGGCAACGTCGGCGGGATTCCCATCGAAGCTAAACCGTAATCAACCAGACCCTGCAGGACCGTTTGTAATTCATCGCGCAGCGAATCAGGGATCAACGGCAGATTCTGAGCGACAAAAGCAATCAATCCGGTTTTCAGTGAGTTATACGTACTGGCGACCCAATTGGTCAGGTCTCCCACAAAGCCAACGACATCACTGAAGAATTCCGAGATCGCATCGGTTACTTCTTCCCACCATGATTTATCTTCCGGATGCGGAGTGAAATCAAGATGTGTTCCGATCGTATACGGTGCGTACGGTTTAGTTGTTGAACCGAATCCTAAGAACAGTTCGCTTTCCATCGGTTGGCGAATAACGATATAGTGATACATCCAGTCACTGGTTTCCCATTTGACCGGTGTGTAGGAGTAACTCATGACTTGGGGAAGCAAGGCTTCGACTTTCTTATTGTCATAGATCTTGATCGTAGAGGCACTCGGACGTCCGTATTCGACACTGACAGTCTTGGAGTAATAGGCATACACACTTCCCACATCGGTAGCCGGTTTAAGGGCGACAACGCGAATATAGTAGTTGATCTTTTCTTCGTTGGTAAGCGTACTGTTGGCCGGAGCGAACTTGGTAAAGTCGACTTTGAATGGGTTCTCTTTGGCTAACGAATCAAAAGCAGCTTCGCCGGCGTTGATCTTCATCTGATAGACCAGTCCTGCAGCCGTTTCCCAATTGGATGCCGTAAACGGAACTTTCGAAACCTGAAGGATTAAACTCGTTGCGTCAGTCGCATAGCCCACCGGCAAGAAACAATAATATTGCTTACCGTTCGTAGAATCCAATGCGCGTTTTTCCGCGTAATAAAAACTGTTGGGGAATTCACCCGCAAAACTCGGATCTCCGCGTAAGCCCGGTGATTGAAGATCAAATCGGAAAGAAATCATGCGGGTAGGGAAGGCTTTCGTCAGGGATTGACCGTAAATCACTTTAGTTCCTGTTCCGCCGTCACCGATGATGGCACCTTTGGAATCGACCGGGATCACCCGAACATAGTACGGTTTCTGAACCGGAGACGAACCGAGCGTTGACGTCGGAAGAATCAAGATCCGTTGTAAGATCGTCGTAGAGATCTTCGTTCGAATCGATAGATTTTTGATCGAGATGGCGTTTGCGAAATCGATGGAGAATTCCGATGCGTTGGCAGCGATATCCCCGGAAGATAAGAGTCCGGCCGGATTGATCTGATCACCGCCGCTTCCTTTAAAAGGTGACAGTGAAACTTGCCAGATATATTTTGCCGGTGTGATCGAAGTGTCTTTGAGAATCGAGAACCATCGGACAGTGGATGCAGAACTATCGATAAAAGCGGTTTGTTGATACTCCGATGTTTTGCCTACTAATGCGACCGGATTTTTGACTGGTGCTGTACTCGGCAGTACGGATGGTTTAGTTGTCGACGAAGCCACAAACAAAGTGACTTTGGTATTATAAACAGGTTTAAAGAATCGTTTCGTGAAATCGATCTGATTATATCGATCGATCTGTGAGGCAGTTGCCGAAGGGTTCTTGGCCGCATTTACCACTAGACTATTCAGCCCGGTTTCGAATTGAGCTTGGGTAATGCCGGTGGTTTCGACCGGTTTCGGCTGATTAGTGTTGTCGGTTTCATTACCGGTCGAATCATTTGTGTCATCAGTCGTATCCGTCGGTTTAGCGGTATTCTTACCGGGCTGATTGAGGATAACAAAAATAGTACTGATTGTAACAGCCAGGATGGAAAAGAAAATAATGATCAATTTTTTATTTTTCATTTCTGTGTACCCACATTGAGAAATGGATTCCTTTAAGCACATTATAATGGTTTAAAATTAATATTCCACAGTTATTTATCAACCTTAATACGGCTTTAGTTACGTTTAAAATGAGTAGCTGAAATCAATCCTGCGGATGCGGTTGAATTCGCTTTTCGCAAGCGTCGATCTGCTGTATTTCAGAGAACCGAATTCCGCCGCAGAGCCATCATCGTAATTTTATGAAATAGAATTCGCCAACTGTTTATACATAAAAAAAGTAAAATTCGGCATAAGTTTACTGCAATACTGTATAATAATAGACAGATGAGACGCATACTTACAGGGATCCGCATTGACTCAGATGCATGTGCTGCAAGAAACGTCTTTAAAGGAATGAACCGATGAAAATAGCCATATCAAAAATCGAGATTACACCTAGCGAACCTAGTTATCTGTGCGGACATGCCCTGCGTGTTCACTTGCATGAAGGAGTACTGGATCCGCTTTATTGTTCGGTGTTGTTGATGGAAATTGGAAACAAGAAATTAGCGTTGTTGAGTTTTGATCTGATCGGCTTGGATGAACTGTTATCCGATGGTATCCGGATAGTTGTTTCGGATGAGTTAGACATCAAAATGGACAATGTCATCACCAGTGTCATCCATACGCATGCAGGTCCGGAAGTAGCTGAATTCTCGATCCTGCAAAAAGATAAAGAAAAAGGAGTACGTCCCGGTTACCGTGATGAATTGATCGCCAAGGCATTGACCTGTGTCAAAGAAGCCAACCTGCATTGGACGGAAGTGACGATGGAATTCGCAAAAGTGATGATCGAGGGCTATTACGGAAACCGTAACAATATCGACCTGCCCAGCGATAAGAGTGTCAACCTGTTCAGATTCATGGATAAAAATCATAATTTAGTCGGAATGATGGTCAACATGTCGACGCATCCGACCGTCTTGGGCCCACAGAACCACTTTATCAGTGCCGATTTATTAGGGGCTGTACGGCAAGGTTTGGAAGACCGTTGGCATGTATCCATCCATATGACGAACGGATCGCAGGGAGACGTCAGTAATCGTCAGTACCGTCAAGGGAATGATGAAGCCGAACTGAAACGTGTCGCTAAAGGAATATTGGAACAGATACCGAATGAACTTGATTGGGTCGATGTTACTCCTGAGAAAGTACACATCCATAAATCTATCTTCGTTATTCACTATACAGTGAATAAAAACGAAATCGAACGGCAGATCCTTGCCACTGAAAAAGAATTGGCGGAAACCGATAATTCGGAAATCAAAAAACTATATACATCAGGACTGGCGGCACTCAAGGGCCGACTTGCCGGGACTGATCACGTACATATGAAGTTAACAACGTATACGCTTGATTTCGCTACATTCAAGATCGTTACAATTCCGGGTGAGCTCTTCGCTAAACTCGGCTTGGAAATCAAGAATTCAACGGATGACAACATCATTCTGTTTGGACTGACCAATACATCCGTCGGTTATTTCGTTGAAAAAAGTCAGTATGGGAAGAACTATGAAAGTCTTACGACCAACATCCGTAAAGGCGAACCGGAGATGTTTATTCATACGATCATTGAGCAATTACAGAACCAGAAGATCCATTAACGTGGATTTTCTTTTCTTTTAAGTTTTATTTCATCGCTCAGAGTGGTACGATAACACATGAAGAGGTGATCTTTATGAGTATGTTGTGCATCGGCCAATCTACCTATGATATATCCTTACCGATCGACGGTTGGATAACCGAGAATATGAAATACCGTGTTTACGATAAATTGGAATGCCCCGGCGGACCGGCCACCAATGCTGCGATCCTGTTAGGGAAATGGCATGAAGAAGTATATCTGTTATCACGTATCGGCAGTGATGCCTATGGATCTGAGATCAAGAAGTTCTTAAAGAAGACACACGTCCATCATATTGCCATTCCGGATGTGGAATTTGTAACACCGCTCAGCGTGATCTTGTTGAACAAAACCAATGCGCTGCGGACGATCCTCAATTGTCCGGGAGTATTACAAGGAACGTCCGTAGTAATGAAAGAATCCGAGATCGATGTGATCTTGACTGACGGTCACGAACTCGAGATCTCACTACAGTTTCTGAATCACTATCCCAATGCGAAATCAGTATTGGATGCCGGCAGTCTTAATGAACGCACATTACCATTATCAAAAGCAGTGACTTATCTGGTGTGTTCAGAGACCTTTGCGAACCAATATACCAATATGCCGGTCGATATCACAAAGCCTGAAACATGGCGAACCGTCTTCGACAAGCTTAATGAACTCAATAAGAATGTTGTTATTACCTTGGGTGAGCGTGGTGTCTTGTATGAAGAAGACGGAGCGATCGTAAATATTCCTTCTTTCCCGGTCAAAGCGATCGATACCAACGGGGCCGGCGATATCTTCCATGGCGCATTCGCGTATGGACTCAAACACAATATGCCGCTCAAGGATAACTTGATCATGGCTTCTAAGACATCATCGATCTCAGTCACGCGAAGAGGCGGAAGCACTTCGATACCTGAAAGAGAAGAAGTAGATTGATTTATTAACGAAAAAAAGTTATCCGCGAGGATAACTTTTTACTGGTCTTTCAGTTCCCACGAGAAACCGAGATTGTTGAATAAATCGACACAAGCATCAACGACCTGTGGGTCATAATGGATGCCTCGCTGATTGACGATCTCAGCCAGAGCTTTCTCTAAGCCAACTGCCGGACGGTAAGGACGGTGCGAATTCATCGCTTCGACTGTATCGGCTACGGCAATAATCCGGGCTGACATCAAGATTTCTTCCCCTTTGAGCCCGTTTGGATAACCGGATCCGTCATATCGTTCGTGATGTTGCAGAATGATATCGGCGATCGGCCACGCAAATTCGATTCCTTTCGTGATTTCATAACCCGATTGACTGTGCATTTTTATAATGCCCATTTCCATTTCATTCAGTTTTCCCGGACGATTGAGTATTTCATTGGGTACGCTGATCTTACCGATATCGTGAATACTGGCAGCAATACTGATTTCTTGGAGCTGATCTTCCGTGTAATTCAACTGTTTGGCCAAAGCGATGGACAACGTAGCTACGCGGCGTTGATGACCGGCTGTATAAGGATCTCGTATCTCGACGACCATGGAAAGCGAAAGAACAATTTGACTTAAGACACGCTGCATTTTACTGAGACTGTACAGCAGATCTTCAGCTGATTGGTTGCGTTGGTCTTGCATCCGAAGAGAGATGATACCGAATGTTAATCCGGAAACCATCTCACTTAAGAGTTGTACTTCTTCTTCATCAAAAGCATCCTCTTCTGAAGAGTAAATATTCATAATTCCGATGATTCCGCTTTCGGCACGTTTCAGCGGTAACGCAATCGACGAATGGTAACCTCGTTTAAGTGCTTCTTCACGCCAAGCGGCGACACTCGGATCCTCGGCAAAGTTTTTGCATATAGCAACCGTACCTGTATTGATAGCAGTTCCGGTAGGTCCGCCGGAGCGATTTGGATCGGTAAGCTTGATGCCCAAATGATCAAGATAACCATCTTCATATCCCGCAAAAGCAAACGGTTGAATGGTCAGCACTTTTCCTTGTTTCAGAAATCCCAACCAAGTAAAGCGATAGCCGCCGATCTCAACGATCTTCTGCAAGACACCTTCGATCAATTCTTTTTCAGTTGTGGCCTGATTGATGATCTTGTCGCAGGCGACGATCGATTCCATCGCTCGTTTTATGCGCGTGTAAGAAGTAATGTCATATAATTCGATCACTGTTCTTGTTGTTTGAGGGATCGGTGCCGCAGAAAGCGAAATGACGCGACTCTTACCTTGTTTATTAAAAAAGGTGAAGTCAAATTTAGTCTGATTTGGATCGATTAGTTGTTGATCCCGAAAAGCGTTCACTTCTTGAATGACTTCATCACTGACAAAGTCTGCCCACTTCTTACCTTCGATCTCCTGTTTACGATAACCCGACATCACTTCGAATTCAGTATTGCAACTCACAATGGTAGATTCCGAATCCACGATCAATTTAGCGTTGACCATGCTATTGAAGATAGCCCGGTAATTATTTTCGGATGTCCGTAAATCATTGATAATATTTTTTTGTTTTAGCTCTTTCGCAAAGATCTGTGCCAGAAAATCAAACATGCCGATCGTTTCGACATCCCAAATTTTGATCTTATTGACGGAGGCAATCTCGATAATACCGATCAGCTGTTTACCGTCAGTCATCGGTATTAACAGAAGCGATTGAATTCCCTGCTGCCGATAGAATTCCTTTTCACTGAAAGGCATGTTAGCTGTTTTAGACAAATCAAAGACGGTCACAGGGATCTCACCGGTCAACTGATCCATACTCCAAGCCAATTGTTCTGTACTGATTCGTGAAGAAGGCGCATACAGTTTCAAGTGGGTCTCAGAGAACCATTCGAAGGTTCGAATGATCGTTTTCTCGTCATCCGAAATCAAATTGATTGAACAAAAATCATCGTTGTCAAAAATAACGATCTTTTGCAACGAACTTTGAATGATCAAATCAAGCTCCGCTTCTTCTGTTGTTTTAAGTGCTTTTGAAATATTCAAAAGTAATAGTTGGAATTGTACTCTGCGACTCAGATCCCCCATGGTTTCACCGCCTTCAATAACCCTAATTATTTATATTATATCATTTTCGAATGTTTAAATAAATTTTCTTTTTAATTTAAATAGTAAAATAATAATCAGGGGAATTGCCGGATTCTATAATTAGCAAAGTTATAAATATTTATCATTTTCACCGATAAGATAATCTGAATCAAACAGATATATTAATCAAATAAAAAGAATATTTTGTCTGTACTTTTCTTTAATCTTCAATGAATAAATTTCGGTCTGGTTGACTTAAAAACAGGAAGACATATACTTAACATGTATTATAAATTTGAAAAGAGGTAGACGAGTGTCGATAAAATGGTTGGTTTTTGATATGGACGGAACATTGCTTGATGATAATAATCAAATTGAATCAAAGCTAAAAGATGCACTCATGGAATGCCAAAAAGCCGGAATAAAGCTAATACTGGCAAGCGGAAGAAGTTATCTCCGCTTAATGAAATATGTTGATTTACTTAAAATGGTAGAAAATAAAGGTTTTTTAATTGAAGTCAACGGGATGGCAATTACGCCGCTTGAAACAGGTAAAAGACAAGTATTGAAACGATTGACCAGAGATGACTATACCCGTATTTTCGAATTTATTAGAAAGTTAGATATCGAAATTCAGTTCAACACAGATGACGGAATCTATCTGTATTTGTCAGATAAAGTATACGCATTTAAAGAAAAAATCAGAAATGCCAAACACTTACCGGCCGATTATCCATGGACCGGTGGCGCATGGGATTGGTTTGATGATCTTCGAGATGGTTACCCCAACGGCGGAATGATTCAAAATCTCGGTTGTCTACCCGAGACACTGAATAAAATGACGATTTTACAAGGAAGCGACGAAATCGAAGAAATATTCACCTTGTTCTATTCTGAGTTTGATGGGAAATATGAAATCAACAGAACTTGTCCGCGAATCATTGAAATCAATCCGAAAGGGATCAATAAAGGGAATGCACTTCAGAAACTCATGAGTGATCATGGTATAAAGAGTGACGAGGTAATCGTTTTTGGTGATGGAGAAAATGATGTTGAGATGTTTAAACAAGTAAAATACTCTGTAGCAATGGGCAACTCTGCTGATTATGTTAAGAAATTTGCCTTTGAAACAACAACCGATAATAGTAACAACGGAATCTTGAATATAATCAGAAAATATAATTTGATCAGCGAATAAGAAAAAGAGCGACTCAACCTGAGCCGTTTTTTCTTTTTGGGTGTAATAGATGGTTAAAATTGCAGAAAACGGAAAGGAAATTGCAAGATGTTAAATCAAATCAATAAAGTTTGGATGATAGAAAACGCTCATAAAGCGGAAGGAGTACAATGATGCAACGACAAATCTAACTAAAATCTGGACAGACTGAAATGTCGGTGATATGTAAAAAAAGTATTATAAGTAAAATAAGTTTATGAAATAAAACTAATGAAAACTTACCCAGTAGATCAGTATTTTTACTCCAAAAAAATAAAAGTGAAATAATTTTCGATAATGCATTGACATGGCCCTTAGGGCATGGTCTACTCTATGAGTGTAATGAAAGGGCTATCATAGAATATCGTTATAGAGCCGAGAACTCGAATAATTCGATTTTAAAACCTCCTCTAGAACCTTATTGGGAATCAACATCAATTGTCGATCTACCGAAAATTGATGATTCAAATAATTTTTTTACTACACATCAATGAAAGGAGATTAGTATGATGAAAAAATTATCTAGAATATTCTCTGTTTGCATCGTATGTTCTATGTTATTGGTTATTGGCGGATGCAGTAAGACTGCCGCAAAGACAACGATCAAGATTGCAGTAGCAGGGCCGATGACTGGCGACAATTCAGAATATGGTATTGGGTTTAAAAACGCTGTTGAACTAATGATCAAGCAGTGGAACGCTAAAGGAGGAGTTTTAAAGAATCAGATCGAACTTGTTGTTTATGATGACAAGAACTCTCCCGAAGAAGGAGCGAACGTTGGTCAAAAAATCGCCAGCGATAAGTCAATTATCGGTGTTATCGGTCATTTCTCAAGTGGAGTTACCATGACCGCAACTCCGACTTATCAGGATAATAAGATTATTCTGATTGCACCTTCAGCTTCCCATCCTGATTTTACTAAACAAGGTAATTTCATTTTTAGAAATAACGCCGTTATTTCGACAGAAGCAAAAGAAGTTATCGATTTAGCTGTCAATTATCATAAAGCTAAAAAGATCGGGATCCTTGCTATCAAAACAGATTGGGGTACTTCAACGAAAAATGTTATCGTACAAATCATTAAAGACCAATATGCTGCAAAAGGAATCGAAGTTGTTGATGTTGAAGAAGTTGTCGAAGGATCTGATGACTATACTCCGAATATCACCAAAATGAAACAAGCAGGTGTGGATACGATTATCGGAGCATGTATGTATGCGACGTTGGCGCCGTTTACAAAACAATATAAGTTGGTCGATCCTAGTATCAATATTGTTGGATTCTCAAATGCTTATACGCAAAACTTACTTAACTTAGGTGGAAAATCAGTTGAAGGACTTACTTTCCCGGTTATCTTCTTTTCACAAAGTACCGAAGCAAACGTAGCGAGTTTTGTTACAGAGTATAAAGCAGCTTACAACAGTGTACCAAGCAGTTTAACAGCTCAAGCTTATGACAGTGTCGGAATTCTATTGACAGCCATCAAACAAGTCGGTTCACTTGATCGTGATAAGATTCGTGATGCAGTCGCAGGAATCACCTATGCGGGTGTTACCGGAAGCACAACATTTAACGCTACACGTGATGCTGTGAAACCATTCAATAAAGTAATTATTAAAGACGGTCAATTTACGAAACTAGCTTACTAAACTTTACTGAAAGGCTGTAAACTGGGAATGCCGAAATCGCATAAACATTTTACAGCCTTTAATTTACAACTAGGAGGTGGATTATGTTTGCTCAACAAATATTCAACGGGCTTTCAATAGGAATGGCCTATGCACTTGTGGCTGTTGGATATTCACTAGTATTTGGGATTTTAAGATTGATCAATTTCTCGCATGGTTCAGTATATGCGTTTGGAGCAATGATGACATTATTTTTCGTAAGCACAAGGATAGGTATTATTCCAGCCATTATCGTGAGCGCACTGCTTTCAGGTGTTGTTGCAGCTTTGATCAATAAATGGACACTGGAACCTCTCAGATTGAAAAATTCATCGAAAATTGCCTCTTTAATAACAACGATCGGTGTTTCTAACGTTATTCAGAATATGTTGATCATCGTATTCGGAAGTCAGCGCGAAGCGTTCCCGGCATTTATGGATTTCGGTTCAGTGACGATCGGGAACAGTCTGGTTATAAAAAGCTCGCAAATCGTTGTCTTTGTTGTAGGTCTGATTTTGTTACTTGTATTGACGATCATTGTCAATAAGACAAAATTCGGATTATCAATGAAAGCAGTTCAACAAAATATGAGAGCGGCATCCTTAATGGGAATCGAAAATAACCGCGTCATAACGATCACCTTCTTCTTAGGCGGCGTAACAGCCGCTATCGGAGGTGCATTACTTGGCGGTTATTATCAAATCGCTTATCCGATGATGGGAGCTATGCTGGGATTAAAAGCATTCGCTGCCTCTGTTTTAGGAGGCATAGGCGTGCTATATGGATCTGTAATCGGAGGTTTAATTGTCGGAGTCATCGAAAGTCTGGCTGCGACCTATCTTGGAGGAACCTATCGCGATCTGGTAGCTTTCTTGATCCTCATTATTGTTCTGATCATACGACCTAATGGAATATTCGGAAAAAAGACGACTGAGAAGGTATGAAAATGAACAAGAAAAAAAGCATTAAGTTTACGAGTTTAACCAGCAAATTATTGATTGCCTCCTTAGTGTTGTTTGTTCTTGCATTTCCGTTTCTTGGCTTTTCAAGCTATATCATAAGAATTGCTGTAATGATCATGGTCTACTGCATGCTGGCACTCGGATTAAATATACTGACTGGATGTACCGGTCAAGTATCGTTGGGGAATGCAGGATTTTATGCGATCGGAGCCTATTGCGCAGGGATACTGGCTACAAAGTTTAATGCCGGTTTTATGGTTTGTCTGATTGTTGCGATGATCGTAACTGCGATAAGTGGTTTAATCATCGGTATTCCGACACTAAGATTGAAAGGCTCTTACCTATCTATAGTCACACTTGGATTTGGTGAGATCGTAAGGTTGATCCTACTGAATTGGGAGGCGCTCACTAACGGACCTTTAGGGGTGCGTAATATACCGAAACCTAGTTTCTTTGGGTTAACATTAACGCTTAATAACGGAGGTATGTATTTCCAGGCGGTTATCCTCTTATCACTGATTGCACTTGTCTGTTATTTGGTAATGAAGTCAAAATACGGACGTACATTTAATGCAATCAAAGAAGATGAATTAGCAGCGAATATGATGGGAATCAATTGTGCGTTCTACAAGACGCTGGCGTTTGTGTTGTCAGCGACGATCTCCGGGATTGCCGGTTGTTTCTATGCCTATGTGATCACCTATATCGAACCTAACATGTTCAACTTTGATACTTCGATCATGATTTTGAGTATCGTCATCTTAGGGGGTATGGGATCAATAAGAGGAATGTTATTAGGTTCACTGATTCTAGTATCATTTCCGGAAGTCTTTAGATTTTTGAATGAATACCGTTTCGTCATCTATGGAATTGCGCTTGTTGTATTGATGAGATACAGACCTCAAGGTATTTTAGGCGGCAGATCCTCAAAACCATATCCTTTACCGAAAGCTCTTCGAGAGCGAGTTGATTCACTTAACTCAGATGTGGGATCTTATGAATAGAACGGAGGGAATCTAACATGGCTTTTCTCGATGTAGAAAATTTAACCATAAAATTCGGTGGATTGACCGCTGTTGATCATGTGAATTTCAAAGTGAACCAAGGTGAAATATTCAGTATTATCGGACCCAACGGTGCAGGTAAGACGACAGTGTTCAATATGCTGACAGGTGTCTATAACGTCACTGAAGGAAGCATAGAATTCAAAGGTAAAAAGATCCAAAATCAAACAGCTCAATTCATAGTTAAAGAAGGGATCGCACGAACCTTCCAAAATATTCGTCTTTTCGATAATTGTCGCGTGATCGAAAATGTGCTGATTGGAATGACAATAAAAACAAATTACAATTTCTTTGATGTTATCTGCAGAACAAAAAAATATAAAGAAGTTCACTCAAAAATGTTGAATCATGCAGTCGACTTGTTGGATGAGATTGGGTTAGCGAATAAGACCGATGTATACGCAGACTCGCTTCCATACGGTGATCAGAGGAAACTTGAAATAGCCAGAGCGATGGCGACCGGTGCAGAATTGATCCTCTTGGATGAACCGGCAGCAGGGATGAACCCCAAAGAGACAGATGATTTGATGAAGTTCATCGGAACACTGAAGTATAAAGGTTATACGATCATCCTAATTGATCATGACATGAAATTTATTATGAACATCTCTGATCGGATTTTGGTTTTGAATCACGGCAAGAAAATCGCCGAAGGGTTACCCAATGAAGTGATGACGAATTCCGATGTAATTGCGGCTTATTTAGGAGGGACACACTAATGCTACTTGAAGTTACAGATCTTCATGCCTCATACGGTCACATTCATGCATTGAAAGGTATCTCATTCCATATTGAAGAGGGTGAAATTGTTACGTTGATCGGTAGCAACGGAGCCGGTAAATCGACAAGCGTGGACTGTATGTCAGGCTTGATGAAATACCAGGGATCCATCAAGTTCAAAGGTGCTGAATTAAATAAAATGTCTGCGAGCCATATCGTTAAACTCGGATTATGTATGGTACCGGAAGGCAGACAGATATTCCCGGATCTCAGAGTCGAACAGAATTTAGAAATCGGCGCTTATTTATCTAAAAATAAAGCCGAGATCGATGCTTGTATGCAAGAACAGTATGAATTATTCCCCATTTTAAAAGAAAGAAAAAACCAATTAGCCGGAACATTATCCGGCGGTGAACAACAAATGCTTGCCATCGCCAGGGCACTCATGAGTAAACCGACATTACTTATGTTGGATGAACCGTCACTTGGATTGGCACCGATTCTTGTACAGCAAATGTTTGATCTGATCGTGAAAATCAACAAATCAGGAATGACGATATTATTGATCGAACAAAATGCCGATATGGCTCTGAGAATAGCCAATCGAGCCTATGTGATCGAAGTAGGAAACATAGCTCTTGAGGGTGACGCAAATGAATTGCGCAACAATCCAAAAGTACAGCAAGCTTACTTAGGAATCGCGTAAGAGAAAGGAGAATTATGAAAAAAATAATCAATCATCCGGATCATGTTGTCATGGAAATGCTGGCCGGTCTTCAAAAAGAGAATAGTTCGCTGGCAGTTAATTTGGAATTAGGTGTTGTTTCAAGAAAACATCATGTTGAAAAAGTGGGTATCGTTTCCGGCGGCGGAAGCGGTCATGAACCTGCTCATGCCGGATATGTAGGCTATGGGATGTTGGATGCAGCGGTAGCCGGCAATGTATTCGCCTCACCGAGTCCGGATCGGATCCTAGAAGGTATCCATCAGGCGGATAACGGAAAAGGGGTATTGTTGATCATAAAAAACTATTCAGGTGACATTATGAACTTCAGCATGGCGAAAGAAATTGCCGAGATGGAGAATATAAATGTCGAGAAAGTCATTGTGAAAGATGATGTAGCTGTCGAAGACAGTACGTACTCAACCGGTCGTCGCGGTATAGCAGGAACAATGCTTGTCCAAAAGATCGCCGGAGCAATGGCAGAAAAAGGTTCTTCATTAGCTGATGTAAAAAAGGTTGCTGAGAAAGCGATTCAAAATGTTCGCAGTATCGGAATGGCAATGACTCCATGTACATTACCGGGCGTCGGTAAGCCGAATTTCACCTTAGGTGATAATGAAATCGAAATCGGAATGGGGATCCACGGTGAACCGGGGATCGAAAGAACCGAAGTTAAATCGTCCAAAGACCTAGTAAAGATTCTCTTGGATAAGATCTTGGCTGATTATGATTTCTCAAATGCCGAAGTTTGTTTGTTGGTAAATGGGTTGGGCGGTACTCCATTAATGGAACTATATATCGTTAATAATGATGCTCAAACATACTTAGAAGAAAAAAACATCAAGGTCATAAAAAATTATGTCGGGAATTATATGACTTCGCTTGAGATGTCAGGATGTTCGTTAACACTGTTAAAAGTGGATAAACAACTAAAAGAACTGTTGGATTACCCAGTCTATACAACAGCTCTGAAAGGAGGATCTGAACATGGGGTTTAAACTCACAAGTAAAGATTACGCAGACTATTTAAATCGAGTGACCGATTTTCTGGCGACAAAAAAAGATTACATCACGGATCTTGATTCGGCTACCGGCGATGGTGATCATTGGGCAAACATGAATCAAGGATTCCAAAAGTTGAAAGAGAAACATGATATTCTTGCCTCGCAAAGTATACCGAAAATGTTGCTAGATACGGGAATGACGTTAATGTCAACGATCGGCGGATCATCCGGCGTTCTTTACGGAAGCGGTTATATGAGTGCATCAAAAGCACTTAATGATGCAGAATATATTGATATCGATAATCTTTACGTGCTTCTGAACAACATGCTAAAAGGAATCATGGATCGAGGCGACGCCGTTCCCGGATATAAAACGATGATCGATGCACTTTACCCGGCAGTGAGTGTTCTCAAACATGATTTAGATAATCATGAAGATGAGATTAAAACGCTGAATGATGTAAAACAAGCAGCAGTGGATGGAGCAGAGAAAACCAGAGATATGGAATCAGTAAAAGGAAGAGCATCCTATCAACTAAACAAAGGTGTGGGTCACCTAGACCCGGGTGCAGTTACGATGTCATATCTTATTGTAGAACTTATGGATTACACCCTAGAAAGAGGTAAACAAGTATGATAACGAATAAAGCAACATTAAATGATGAGAAGACAGTAGCCTTCAGAGATATGATCGAACACAGAGCGACATGGTTCTATTTCTTGATCGATGAAGCAAAGAAAAGAGGACTTGAATTGGATTTCGCTCATGATGCGATCATGAAATGCGGTGCTTTCCACGGAGTAAATAAATTCCCGCAAACGGATAATATCGAAGAATTCACGAAATCATTCGCAAATGACAATGTTCAAGCTATTTTCGAAATGGCTGTAAATACAACCGAAGAAGAACTGAATATCGAATTCCATTATTGCCCGTTAGTTAATGCCTGGAAGAAATTGACGGATGATGAAGTATTCATTGATGAACTTTGTGATATCGCAATGGACGGCGACAGAGGAATTATCAGCCAAAACGAACATCTGAGTTTCGAATTGGGTGATACGATCGCTAAAGGCTGTAAGACATGCAAAGTCAGAATCAGTAGGATCTGATTTTAATTGGGCATGTGAGGATCGATTCTCAATGCCCAATTCTTTCACTTATGAAAACTAAAGAAATATGCGATAAATTGAAGATCACTCAGAAAGCTTTGCGTGTCTATGAAGATGCCGGTCTGTTAACGTCAGGCCGAGATGAAAACAATTACCGAAATTACACGTACAGCGATGTAGTCAGACTCAATTCAATCAAGAATCTAAAAGAAATCGGATTCAAATTATCTCAAATCAAACTGTTTTTAAACGCACTGGATAATAGTTCGCAACAGATTGATGTTTTCTTAACGAGCAGTTTACAGATCCAGCTAGAAGTAATGAATGAAGAAATCAAAAAATACAATAAATCACGATGCGATATTGTCAAAATTATAAACAATATTTTATCGAACAGTTTTGATTTCAGTCATCAGAACCTAGACTTGGTTTTGTCGAATATTTCGGAAGTGAGTTCTGTCGATATGGGTAGTACACTGGAAAAATTCAATTTTGATGAAATGGCGGATAACTATATCAAGCGATATCTAGTGAATGACGATGGATATTGTAACGCCATGAATAAATTAAAAACGATTCTTTCCGACTACTCCGAAGGACATTCCATTATCGATGTCGGTTGCGGTGTCGGTAATCTATGGTATGAATGGGATCGCAAATCCAATCTGACGCTGGTTGATAAAAGTTTGAATATGTTGATGGCATGTAAACGAAACGTTATTGATTCAAATCTATTTCTTGTCGATATTTCTGATCCATTAGGAGCTGAATTCATCAATAAATACGACATTGTAGTATCAACGTTTATGTTTCATCATATTCCTTATGAGAAACAAAAAGTCAGTTTAGAAAACACCCTGAAACTACTCAAACCAAATGGTAAATTATTGGTTTTGGATCGGGGATTCTATAACGACTCCGAAATGGAAGCTATTCTGTCGAAAAAAAGAGATCAAAATGATGAGAATTATCTAAAAAGAGTCATCTATGAATATTATCTTAACATAACTAAAACATTTAACTTTCTAACCTTTTTGGGATATAACCCCGTCTTGGAAAAATGGCAGGATGAAATCTATTGTTTCAGAATCAATATCTAAGGAGCTAACCAATGGAGAATGAATTAATGGATAATTTTAAGAATATATTATTGCATGAAATGATTCCGGCTTTAGGATGTACCGAGCCGATCGCAATCGCATTGTGCAGTGCAAAAGCACGTGCAGTACTGGAAGAGATGCCGGAAAGCGCATTAGTTCTTTGCAGCGGAAATATCGTGAAGAATGTCAGCGGAGTTATTGTACCTAATTCAGGTGGGTTGAAAGGGATCGATATCGCTGCATCACTTGGAATTTTCGGTGGTAACGAAAAAAATGGACTTCAAGTATTGGAAGGCATTTCCGAAGAAAATATCGCAAAAGCAAAGCAATTTGTCGAGAACGGAAATATACAAGTCAAACTCGTAGGTGCGGAAGAAAACTTATATATTCGGGTAATACTGAAAAAAGGAAGTCAAACTTCAGAAGCCGAGATCAAGTATGATCACACTAATTTTACTGAAATAATGAAAAACGGAGTCGCTTTCGATAAGAAGAACCTTTATAACCAAGTGGCTCCTATTGATAAAGCAGCATTGTCGATCAAAAAGATTCTCGAATATGCGACAATCGTTAATTTCGAAGAGAATCAAGATTTGAAACTGATCCTCGAAGCGCAGATCGAGTTCAATTCAAAAATCTCACAAGAAGGGTTAACTCGAGATTACGGAGCTTCCATCGGTCGTACCCTTATGAAAATCGGAGATATCAATAACCCGGCTACTCGTTCAAAAGCGTATTCGGCAGCCGGATCAGATGCCAGAATGGGTGGGTGCAGTTTACCTGTCGTCATCAACTCAGGAAGTGGCAATCAAGGACTGACTGTCTCATTACCTGTTATCGAATATGCTAAATTCTATCAAGTGACCCATGATAAATTATTAAGATCTCTGATTGTTTCCAATCTTACTGCCATTCACCAAAAAAAGTATATCGGTAAACTTTCAGCCTTCTGTGGTGTTGTTTCAGCTTCGGCAGCCGCTGGAGCCGGTATCGGTTATCTGAATGATCTCAGTTATGCGGAAATTTCGCAGATCATTACCAATACGATCACCAGTATCGGAGGTATGGTGTGTGACGGAGCTAAACCTTCATGTGCATCGAAGATCGCGATCGCTCTTGATAATATGATCATGTCTCTCGAATTAGTCAAAAACAATAAAGGATTCAAACCGGGCGAAGGCATAGTAGGTATCGATGTTGAAAAAACAATTCGCAATATTGGATTGATGGCGCACGAAGGTATGAAATCAACAGATGAAGTTATCCTTGGGATCATGTTGGAAAACCAAAATAAAACACAAAGTAGTCTCAAGTAATTCTTATAAGAAAGATAATTCCCACTATAGGGTAAACATTTCGTTTTCATAACATTTGACGTTGGTGTGAAGAAAAGAGATACCCGGTAGTAACAGATGGCAAGCAATTGTCATCTTTTTTATACTTCAATATCCATATATTTAAACGATCCGGTGAGTATAACTGATTTTTTAAACAAGACAAGTGTCACGAAAAAGGGTTTTAATACAGAGAGTCAATGGTATAATAAAATCTTAATAAATAAATGAAAGAGATTTGAGTTAGCTGATGTTCTTCGGAAACAGATGAAGTTCATAAATCGGCAAGACAGAATCAACTATTGAGGTATTATATGGATCGAGGAAAAACAACATCACTGAAATGGTTCTTCGCACTGATCGCATTTGAAATGATCATTGCCAATTTAGCTCATCCATCGACTCCGACGATTATTAAACAACTCAGTTTACCTGCTTATACCTTCGGCGTCGCATTCGCTGCGATGTCCTTCACTAATTTCCTCTTCTCACCGTTTTGGGGAGCCCTCAGCGATCAAATCGGAAGAATACGCATCTATATCGTATGTTGTGTCGGATACGCCTTAGGACAGTTCCTATTCGGTCAGTCACTGACCTTAACTAATATAATCTTCGCTCGTTTAATCTCCGGTTTCTTTATCGGTGGGATCAGTGTAACCCAACTCATTTATGTATTGGATATTTCTTCCCAAGAAAAACGAGGCATCAACCTGACCATTGAAGCAGCCATCCTAACGATGGCCAGTGCGATCGGTTATCTGATCGGCGGATTCATCGGTGAAGTTTCGATCCCGTTGATGTTTGGCGTTCAAGTCGTCGGACTCGTTACTGCCGGGCTCCTGATGGGACTCATCATGAAAGATCCAATCTCCGGTGCCCGTGAATGGCGTTGGTCAGAACTCATCAAAACATCCAATCCATTCTCTGCTTTCTCAACAGCACTCAATAAATTATCCATCTGGTTATGGCTGTTCTTCGCCGTCGTACTTTTCTCAACCTTTGGATCGACAGCTTACGAACAAAGCCTCAATTACTTCATCCGTGACCAATTCAACTTCAGTCCCTCCTACAACGGACTCCTCAAAGCCGGCTTCGGTATCATGGGACTCATCATCAATTCAACTTTCTCCATCTGGATCATCCGTAACACCAAACTTAAATGGCCGTTGTTTCTGACGATCCTCGGATGTTTCTTCTTTGCGGGAATGGTCACTATAACGGTCGGAGCTCTTCCGTTCGTACTCATCAGCATAGTGTTCTTTGCGTTGAACAGTATCTACTTAGTTCTGATCCAAGCCCTGGCCGGTAAAGAAAACCCTCCCGGGAAGAGCGGATCCTTTATGGGACTCTATAATTCAGTAAAAGCATTAGGCATGATCTTCGGATCTCTAATTGCAGGACTTATCTACGCACAAGGTCCGATGAGAAGTTTCTTGTTGGCAAGCGGAATGTTTGGGTTATCTGCGATTGCGTTGGGGATAATATTGTTTGGTAAAAAATCAGAATCCTGGCGAAATTCAGAATTTCTTTTAGGCGATAAGTAGAACACAAATATGGGTAAGTAGATTGATTTTTCGAATAGTTGCCTAATTTCTTGAATTAATTAGTCGATATTTTATATGTACTTAATAACATTTTTAAATATAAGACAAAACAATTATAATTGATAATCGATTAAAGAAATTTCTTAAAATTTTCAATCTAATTTAGATAGTACAGATCTAATTTATGATTAAATGAAATGAAGCCGAAACTAATTGTAATCTTAGAAATTGCACTATTTACTCACTTAGTTGCGAGATCTAAACTTTTCAGAAGAAAATGATATGTGGTATAAATTGGACAACTAAATTATGAACATAATATTAGCAATAACTTGATGTGCATATGATATTAAATGGTGTAGAATAGAAACATAGGCAAAAATGTTGTTACAATAAGTTTGAATTGATAATATTTAGAATTTAAAATCAAATAAATATAATTTGATTCTGTATTTAAAAAGGGGGAGGAAATGAAGACAAAGATATTAACACCATTCGCACCAATTCTTGTAGAATCAACGAGATCAATAGGCTATTCGTTTGAATCTGCAATTGCTGATATTATTGATAATAGTGTAGGTAATGGAGCCAAAAATATTTGGGTAAACTTCAGGTCGAATAAGAATCCATTTTTAGCAATAATTGATGATGGTTTTGGGATGAATGAAGATGAGTTAGAAAATGCTATGCGATACGGAAGCAGAAGTTCACTTGAACAAAGAGATAGTAAAGATCTTGGTCGATTTGGTTTAGGTCTAAAAATGGCATCAATGTCGCAATGCAGGAAATTATCAGTCATTTCGAAGAAAAACAATATTGTTAATGCTGCATGTTGGGATTTAGATTTTATTAAAGAAAAAGGTGATTGGGTTATTCAAAAATTTTCCAAACAAGAAATAAACAAACTCTACTTTTCGAATTTGTTGGATGATAAAATGAATGGAACAATTGTTATATGGGAAGAATTTGATAGAATATCAAATTCTTCCGTCAACGTGCAGAAAATATTTGATGAGAAGATTGAAATTACAAGAGATCATATTGCTTTAGTTTTTCACAGATTTATTGAGCCTGAAAGTGTTGGGCAGGGAATTTCCATTTTTTTCAACGAGGATAAAGTTATAGCATATGATCCCTTTCTATCATCTAATCCTGCAACACAACCATTATCTGAAGAGATTATAGCTATCCAAGATTCGAATATTCGAGTAAAACCGTTTATTTTACCATATGCTAATAAATTATCTAGCAAAGATAAGAAAAAAATAAATCAGATAGATAATTTGAGACAAAATCAAGGATTTTACGTTTATAGGAATAAACGATTAATAATTTGGGGTACATGGTTCAGGCTAGTGAGGCAAGATGAATTAAATAAACTAGCAAGAATTAGAGTGGATATCCCAAATACTCTGGATTCAATTTGGGAGATTGACATTAAAAAATCTACCGCAACTTTGCCTGAATTAATTAAACAAAACCTCGTAGCTATAGTAGAAAAAACTATTGGCAGAAGTGAGAGAGTATACAAATATAGAGGTAGAAAAGTAAATGTTGATGATGAGATTACTCATATTTGGAATGTTATTGAAAACAGGGGTCAATTCCAATATGTTATTAATCGAGAAATACCAATCTTCAAAATGCTTGAAAATTCGTTAGACGAGAGAGACTTAAATTATTTAGATTCTTATATAAAAATAATTGAGTCTTCATTTCCATACAGTGATGTCTATTATAGAATTTCTAAAAGTGACTCTGGATTAAATTTAATTAATGAAAATGAAGAAGAAGTATATAATAATGCGCTAAATATGCTATCAAAGATTAAAATAGTTAATGGAGATACAATGACATTTGTTAATACAATGAGATTAAATGATTATTTTAAGAATTATCCTAATGTTATTAGACGAATTCAAGAGGAGTACTTAAATGAACCTAAATCAAAATAATGTAATGAATCTAGTAATGGTACAATTGCAATCAGGAAGTGTTGTGACAGAAGAAATGTTAATAACCTATGTTGATATATTCGCAATGGCTAATCCACTAACTAATTTTGAAAAAGAAGAAACGATTAAAGCACTTCATTCTAAGTTAGCAATTAGAATGGACCGCGGATCTTTCGTTAAAAGTATAGGTCATACTAGTTGGTACTTCAGTGCAAAAAAAGAGATGAACAATAAATACTGGGCAAGATATCGAACATTCCTGCTTACAGATACAGGATTCAATATAGATGTAGTTAACACTTTAGATACAACTACTGATGAAATGATGGATCTATTAGGGAATCCATCTATAGGAGAATTTCAAAGAAGAGGTCTGGTAATAGGTGATGTTCAATCAGGGAAAACAGCAACATATACAGCTTTAATTAATAAAGCAGCAGATTCAGGTTATAAAATCATAATATTATTGACAGGCACAATTGAGAAATTAAGAAAACAAACCCAAGGAAGACTAGATGAAGGGTTTGTAGGCTTAGATAGTACTGCATTTAATAGGGATAAGGATAATGTTCTGGTAGGAGTAGGTAATATAGATCCTACTATATCAGCATGGGCTGTAACTTCAACTTCTAGTGATTTTAATATTTCAACCGCAAGAAAGTTAAGCGGGAAATTGTCTGGAATAAGCGATCCAGTTCTTTTTGTACTAAAGAAAAACAAAAGTGTTTTAGAAAAACTTGAACAATGGATGAGGGTTTTTAATGCAAATCAAATGGATAAAAGAATAGATTTACCAATGTTACTTATTGATGATGAAGCTGATAACGCATCAGTTAATACAAGAGAAGATGAAGATCCAACAGTAATTAACTCAAACATCCGGAAACTGTTAAAGTTGTTTGTAAAGGCAAATTATATTGGATTTACTGCAACACCATTTGCTAATATATTTATTAATCCAGATTCTACACAAGAGATGCTATCGGATGACATTTTTCCGCGAGACTTCATTTTTGCTTTAGAACCTCCAACAAATTATGTGGGAGCTCGAGATATTTTTGGAGACGACTCAAAACATAGTTACATGATTAAAGAAAACGATGATTGTGGTTATTTTATTCCAATGGATCATAAGAAAGACTTTGTACCTATTGATTTACCGGTAAGCTTAAAAAAAGCGATTATTTCATTTTTTATTTCAAACACAATTCGTGATTTAAGAAATCAAAATAAAAAGCATAGGTCAATGTTGATAAATGTAAGTAGATTTATTGATGTTCAAAATAAAATATTAAAATTAGTTGATTCATTTGTTAGAGAGTTACAGAGGGAAATTAAAAACTATTATCTCGTTGAAGGATCGTTCGATAGTTACGATTCATTAAAACTTGTAAAACGTGTTTTTAATGAACATTTTTCTAATACAGGGTTTCAATGGGAACAAATTCAAAAATCAATAAACAGTTCTGTTGCTCCAATAATGTCTAGATCTGTTAATAGTGGGAATGCTTCGAAGAATCTTAATTATGATGATTTCGAAGAAGAAGGGTTGAGAATAATTGCTATTGGTGGATATAGTCTTTCAAGAGGGCTAACTCTTGAAGGATTAAATATAAGCTATTTTTATAGAAATTCTAAAATGTATGATACTTTAATGCAGATGGGACGTTGGTTTGGATATAGAGATGGGTATACTGATGTTTGCCAGATATGGATGTCCGAAGATGCCATTAGTTGGTATAGTTATATTTCTGAAGCATCAGACGAGCTTAGAAAAGAAGTTCGTAAAATGCAATATGAAAATAAAACACCGCAAGATTTTGGACTTTGCGTGAGATCAGATATAAATACATTACTTGTAACCGCTAAAAACAAGATGAAAACAGCTAAAGATTATACAATGACGGTAAGTTTGAATGGGAAAATGGTTGAAACTCCATTTCTACATAATGACTTAAGTATAATTAACCAGAATAGGAACGCAACTACAACATTTATTGAAAAGTTATTTAGAAATAACTTTGAATTTAGTAATAATTCTAATCTAGCTATTGATAAGCCACAGATTCTGAATGTACACAAAAAACATATAATCGAATATTTAGGTTTATATGAATCACATCAACTTAATTTTGATTTTCGAACTGAGGATTTGGTGAATTTTATAAAAAATTATGATGATAAGTCTCTTGATTATTGGGATATTGTAATAGCTGGAGGAAATGGAACAATTATAAATTTCTGTAATGCAGAGGTCGCGACAGTTTTAAGAAAGTTTGACATCAAAAATTCCTCAAAGGGATTGCAACTTTCGGGCTCAAAATCAAGATTGGGATCAACAACATTTGCAAAAGCAGGACTGACAAAACTACAGGTTAAGGAAATTGAAGATGCTGAAAAAGATGAACAGAAAAGGAATGACAAAGAAAGAGGATTTTCTCAAGATTTGTACTTCAATTCTGGAATAATTAGAAATCCATTACTTGTCATATATCCGGTAGAACTGAAATCAGTTGTCAAGAATTCTGAAAATATCGAAGTTGAAGATTCTAAGAGGAAAATTATTTGTAATAATCTTAATTTTCCAATAATTGGACTAGGTATTGGAATTCCTCGAGTGAATTCTACACCAAGCAAAACATTACAATACAAAGTTAATATTGTTAAGTTTAGAGAACTCTTCGAAATTGATGATTCAGATTTCGAAAATAGTACTGAGGAGGAAGAATAATGATTGAGCAAATAAGTAGTAAATTTAGAGAATTTTCTAAAGAGAATACATTTAAGAGAATTGATAGCAGCCATATATTAGATATTTATATTGGTTTCGACTTATCTTCTAGGCCAACATTATTACTTATCACTAACAATGAACCTACTGCAATAATGTCTTCGCAACTAATTGATATCTCTATTGGGAAACGCAATGATTTGAAATGGGCTTTATCATTCTCATTAACAAATAAAATGTATGAAGAATTGTTCTTCTATTTCTGTACGGATATAGTAGAATCTTCAAGAAATTTAAAAATAGTTGAGGAAGGTTCCATGTTTGTTTGCAATAGATATCAAAAATGGCAGAAGATGTTGTTAAAGACAAAAGGTGATTTATTATCATTTTCTGAAATTAAAGGATTAATTGGAGAGTTAATATTTCTAAGAGATAACTTATTTACTAAAATTGGTCAAGATAAAGCAATCAATTCGTGGATTGGACCAGAAAAAGCAGATCAGGATTTTGTCTTTGAAAACACATGGTGGGAAGTGAAATCAACTACATTAGGGACAGATAGAGTTACTATTTCTTCAATTGAACAATTGGACACAATAAATGAGGGGACTTTGATAATTGTATATTTAGAAAAAACAAGTTTTGAGGATAGCCAAAAACTCTCACTAAATTCAATTATTTCTGAAATTAGCGAAGAAATAATTGAATTTGAACTTAGGGATAAATTTATGGAAATCTTACTTCAATTTGGTTACTCGTTTAGAAAGGAATATGATGATATAGTTTTTAAATTCCATGGGTTTGAAGAATATTTAGTTAATTCTGAATTTCCTTGCATTAGAAGAATTAGTACACCAAATGCAGTCATTTCTGCGAAATATGACTTGCTAATTCCGCAAATTAATGAATTTATTCTAAATAGGGACTGAAATATCAAGTTAAAATCTTAAAGGAAAGAAGGATAAAAGTATGAATTTGAAAGAATATAGTGATTTCATTTTTGAACAAATTAAAGTTGATGCAGTAGCTGAAGAAACTTCAATTCGAGAATCTTTCTTTAAAAATTACACTGACATACTTATGGATGGAGAGGAAATTGAAGATTTTGAATATCTACCTTTTGAAGGAATAGGGAAAAATAGACGGAAAATTCAAATCGATGGCTATTCCTATAATGAACTTGATGAAGTATTATCTCTTTTTATTGCACCTACGCTAACTAACTTTGATGAGGTTGTATTTACTGCTTCAGAAGCAGAGAAACATTTTAATCGAGCAATTGCGTTTATTGAAGATTCGGATATAATTCTTCAAAACGCAGAAGAAAGTGCTCCTGGGTTTGAGCTTGCAAGGGAAATTAATAAGAAGTTCAAAAATGTAAAAAAATATAGAATTTATTTATTAACAGATATGCAAATGAGCAAACAAATACAACAGTTAAATCACGAAAAGGTAAATGCTAAAACAGTTGAATATCATATTTGGGACATTGACCGAATTTTTAAGATTGCTGAATCAGGATCAGTAAAAGAAGATGTTGTAATTGATTTAAAAGATTACAAAGAGCTTGGAATTCCGTGTTTAGTTGCAAGCAAGACTGAGGACTACGAAGCATATTTGTGCAATATCCCAGGAATATTATTAGCAAAATTATATAATCAATATGGTGGCCGTTTACTGGAAGGAAATGTGAGATCATTTTTACAAGCAAAGGGTAAAGTTAATAAGGGAATTAGGAATACGATACTAAATAATCCAACAATGTTTTTTGCGTACAACAATGGGATTGCAGCTACGGCAAGCGATATAAAGTTAGATTGTGTTAATGGTATTACATATATTACAGAAATAACGGCATTGCAAATTGTAAACGGCGGTCAAACAACAGCATCTTTGGCTATGTCATTACTAAATGATAGGAAAGATAATTCTGAGGAGAAAATTGAACAAATTTTTGTACCAATGAAATTATCGGTAGTTAATTATGAAAAAACAATTGAGTTAATACCGAATATTTCAAGATTTGCAAATAGTCAAAACAAGGTTAGTGATTCAGATCTTTGGTCAAATCATCCTTTCCATATAAGAATGGAAGACTTTTCAAGAAGGCTTTCTGCGCCAGCAATCAACGGGAAACAATATGGTACAAAGTGGTACTATGAGAGGGCAAACGGTCAATATGCTCAACAAACATACAAGTCTACAGAAGGAGAAAGAACAAGATTCGAAATGGTTAATCCTAAAAATCAAATGTTCAAAAAGACTGAGCTTGCAAAGTTCATAAATATATTTGATATGTTGCCACATGTAGCAAGTGCTGGAGGGCAAATGTCGTTTACGAAATTTGCTGAAAGTATATCAAAACAGTGGGATAAGGATAACACTGAATTTAATGAGGAATATTTTAGGAAAGTTGTATCTATTGCAATATTATTTAAAGAAACTGATAAACTAGTTAAGACTCAAGATTGGTTTAAAAGTAGTTATAAAGCAAATATTATCGCATATACAATATCGAAAATAATATATACAGTTAAAAAAGACTATCCTGAAAGAGTGATTTCATATAAAAATATTTGGCAAAATCAAAAACTGTCAGTTGCATGGATTAAACAAATTGAAAATATTTCAGAGATTATATATAATCACCTCACGGATGAAAATAGAGGCATTGAGAATGTCACAGAATGGGCAAAAAGGGAAGAATGTTGGGCACAAGCAATGCAATTAAATGTTAAGCTTTTACCAGCGTTTGTAAATGAATTAGTATATCTAAAAAGTGAAGAAGAGCTAAAAAATGATGCAAAAGCTGACCAAAGGCTTGCTAATAATATTGATTATATGGTTCAGGTGGCTAATTTTGGAGTTGATAATTGGAAATATTTATTAAATTGGGGGGGTGAAAGAAACTTATTTTCCCCAATAGAGCAAAGCTTCATTAAAAGTACCTTTGGAATAGAAAAAGGTAAATTTCCTTCGGAAAAGCAATGTAAGTTTCTAATAAGCATATTAAATAAAGCGAGAAATGAAAGCTTTCCAAAATAAAATCAAATTTATGATTTAGTGCTGCTATTTTATAAAATTAAACTACTTGGATCTTAATTGAATATTTTCCTCAATGGTTTTAATACATGTATTGATATTTTTTTCAATATCTCTTCCCCAGAAACGAAGGACAATATAACCTTCGCTTTTAAGTTTTAGATTAACTATTTTGTCGTGTTCGATATTTTTTTCAATTTTATTTATCCAATATAATCTATTGGCAGTATTTTTAAAAGTGTCAATTGAATAATTTGCCCCATGCCAGAACTCGGAATCGCAAAAAATCGCAATTTTTTCTCTTAGAAAAACGATATCCGGTTTTCCAGGTAAGTGTCTATAATTTTTTCTATATCTAAATCCCATTTCCCATAATCTTGATCGCAGTAAAATTTCAATTCTTGTATTCGAAGAATGTATGTGTTTCATGTTGTTTTTACGTTGAATTAGAGTGTGATTGTCCAATTTTAACACTTCCTGTTCATCCAAATTTTACATTAATTTGGTGAAAAGTCAAAAAAGTATGTAGATTCTTGAAGTTTTCTAACAATAATGTATGTCTTGCCATACATGACTAACATTTTTTTAGTAATCAATTTATCTTTATAGTCGTTTTTATGTTCACAAAAGATTTTTTTATTGATATTTGGCAATGTTAAGTCAGCTCCAATTCTATCTCCTATTCTTTTCCTCATATATTTTCCTAGAATACTTTTGTCGTTAAACGAGGATATCTGTTTAGGGTACATAATTCCATTAATTGGCTGAGAACCTTCAAATAGCATTTGCATATGCTCTCCATCATCCCAAATCACATCAAATGGAATATTATGTAATCCTTTTGGTGGGAAAATTGCAGGGAAATTTACTATCTTTTCTTGTTGAATTGCTAGATAAGCATCGGAAGGAGATGGCAACGCATTAGAATATCCCCAATTCAAACCTGAACCCGTTGGCACCTCTCCCTTATTCGTTTGAATACCGATAATATTCATTCCGCCATTTCTTGTCGCTAAAAGGGATAAATCAACTGTCTCTACTCCATTATAAACTAAAGAATCACCTTCTATAATGTAGTCTGATTTTACGAGTTCAGAAACGTCTACGTCTAGAACAGATATTGAATTTGCTTGGATATATTCAATGTAGTTTTGCAATGCAGTGAAGTCCGATTTATTAATATCACACAAAATTTCTTTATTATCTACATACAATCCATTTGTAGAGAAATTTGCAGAACCAACAAGGGCTTTAACTACTTCATCAATATTTATCCAAACGTAACATTTTGAATGAATTAACTCTTTTGTGTAAAATATATTAACTCGATCATTTTGACTTAAAATTTGCAACTGTTTGTGTAATATTGGGTCCATGTGCGTTCCGTACATTCCTACATATACATTTGACTCGTATGGTAGACTAGCAAGTTTTTCAATTACAGATGGGCCAATATAACCGGAAACAATATTAAATTGAGTTGCTGGGATATTTGAAGAAAATACTTCTTTATACAAGTTTGTGTAGGTTATCATCTATATCTCCTTATACAATTTTTTTAATTGTGTTGCAATAACTTTAGCCAATAAAGGTGGAACAGCATTTCCAACCTGAACATACTGACTAGTTTTTGAACCTTTAAAAACATATGAATCAAAAAAGGATTGTAATCTAGCGGATTCTCTAACAGTCGGGACTCTATTCTCCTCAAAATGAAAATAGTTACGATGACCACAATCTATCGTGATGCTCGGTTCTTTACTATTCATTCTTTTAAAAGTGGTTTTATAATTACGAACTAAATAAAAGCTTGGATCAAGATCTAAAATACTACCACCATCTTTAACTTTTGAAATTATATCAATTGTATTTTTAGTATGGTGTGTGATTTCGTGATTATGAACAAAATCAGAATTTCTCATTTTAAGTTGATAATTATTATTTGGCTGAGATTTGAAAATATTATTGTGCTCATTTTCTGATAACGAAGGTAAATCAGATAAAGCCTCAGCGGTAGAAATTTTATAATCATAAGGTTTCGGGAAATCAAAAAATAAACCCTCACCGAAAATGTCTCTCCGTAAACCCACAAAGAAAACTCTTTGTCGATTTTGAGGAACCCCGAAATCGGATGCTTTAAGTATCTGAAAATTAACATTATAACCAATCTCATTAAATCGATCAATAATATCTCGCTTGTAGTACCCGTTAGCTAATGTTAATAAACCTTTTACATTTTCTAAAACAAAAAAATCAGGAGTTAATTTTTCTACAAATCGAACATATTCTAGATAAAGTGAATTCCTATTATCATTTTCATCTCTTTTCCCCACACTACTAAATCCTTGACAAGGAGGACCGCCGATAATGCCATGTATCTTACTATCTGATTTTAGACTATCAAGATAGGAATCATCCAACTCATGAATATCAATACATTTTGCTGTTTGATGCTTTCTATTAAAATTATAGGTCTTAATTGCATCTTCCCATAAATCAACGGCTAAAACGGATTTAAAACCCTCTTCTTCGAATCCTAAACTCATACCTCCTGCCCCACAGAAAAGATCAACAATTTTCATTTTCAATTGCACTCCTAATTGCTAAAGCTATAGATTTAGCCATCAAAGGTGGAACAGCATTTCCAACTTGTCTAAGTTGGGATGTCGGTGCGCCACAAAATATAAAATTATCAGGAAATGACTGAATTCTAGCAGATTCTCTTACTGTTGGAACGCGATTAAATATTGGATGAAAATAATTCATATGTCCTGTATCAATAGTAATTGACGGCTCTTCTTCATTAAGGCGTTTATATGCAGAAGAATGCCTGTTTGAACGTTGCTTTTCCCAAAGAATCTCTGGAACATTTTTCCAATTTCCACCTTGAGGTACAAACTTCATTCTATCGATAACATTTTGTTTTGGATATGAAATATTATGGTTGTAAATCGTATTATCTTCACTGCGCAAATATTTTTGATATTCAGTAACAGGTTGTTGTTTCAAAACAAAGGAGGAGGTGGTATTTTCGATATTTTCAAGAATATATAATTCATCAATTGCTTCCTTTACTGTAACGAAATTATTTGCCTTTATTAACTTCTTTTCGTCAAATGATCCAATATCTGAGCGAATACCAATAAAGACTGCCCTTTGTCGTTTTTGTGGTACTCCGAAATCATTAGAATTCAAAATATATGATGTCATTTGGTAACCTAATTCTGAAAGTATTGAAATAATTTTTGTTTTTGCGTAACCGTTATCTTTCTTGAGAATGCCTTTTACATTTTCGATTACAATTGCTTGAGGTTTTAATAGTTCAACAAATCTTATGTATTCAAAGAAAAGTTTATTTCTTGGATCATCAATTTCCTTTTGCCATTTATTAGCGCCTGAAAAACCTTGACATGGAGGGCCACCTATAATGACATCAACATTTTTTCCAAATAATTCGAAAACTTCATTGTTTTTTATAGTTTTTATATCTGTGCAAATCGATTTTGATTTGGGAAAATTTAACTCATGTGTCAAAATGGCGTCCTGATTGAAGTCAACACCACCAATCAATTCGAATCCAGCCATTTCAAACCCTTTACTTAATCCACCGGCACCACAAAATAGATCTAGGACTTTCAGCATATTTTTACCTCTTTGCTTTAATGCATGAAAAATATAAAAACAATTATATTTCGATGCTATCTAACATTACCATTATCTCGTCAACAAGTGCAAATCCAAAAGAACTTGATTCTTTGAGAATTTTAACACCAAAATGTAACTGTTTGGGCGTTAATGCTCTTTTGTTATTTAATAATTTCCCTATAGAAAAACATAATGATCTTTCCCATGGCTGTAAACGATTAGCTTCTTTAGACCACTTCGCTATATCAAACCAAACTGTTGAAGGAACTTGACTAATAACCTGGGTCTTAATGTCAGTATTTATGAGAATATGCTCAGGTATAAAATTCGAAGAGTTAAGCATATCAATCCTCTTATCAGTAATAAATATATCAGGAATCTTATCCTCTAAATTAATTTTCTGAACATTTTCCCAACATATTCTTTTTTTACAGTATTGAGTTACGTTTTCACCATTCGCACTCTCAATAATAGATTGACGTACTTTATGAGATAAATTAGTAATAAATAGAATAAGTTTCGGATCAATTGTTTGAACTTTCCAAATTTTGTCCATATCAAGAGATTTATGGGACAAAAAAGATAAAAATGCTACTGTGTAAGTTACAATATTTGCATTATAACCAGGAAACTTCTGATCTCTAACAATTTTTTCAGTTGATTTAAAGAGTATAGCTTTTGCAACTAAATTCTTGTAATATTTGTCATCAGGTAAAACAACAGAATCTGTGTATTTTTTTCGGTTAAGATTAATCTCATTCGTAAATATAGAAAAACACTTTTGCGCACCTTTACTTACTATGTCTGGTTTTTGCTCCCAAGAATACTCATATTTTGCTATATCTGTTTTAGTAAAAAGACAATCCTTTGGAAAATCAGAATTGAAATTACTATTTCTAATCCTTCCATCGTGATATTGCCCACGAGCTCGCTCATAAAACCATTTTCTCATGATTGTAGAATTATCTGGGGTAGGAGCCCATACAGTTCTTGACAATTCTTCTAATCTTCTGTGGAAGGGGTCGTTTGCAGAAAAATCAGCAATTTGAACTTTGTTTTGAGTATTAGCATATTTAGAAATGGATTTAACAATTTCATCCATATTTTCAGAATCGTTAATTTTTGTTATTTTTGTTTGAATATAAATTTGGCTAATATCTGCTTTAGCTTTTTTAAAAGCATGGTGTATAGATGCAGTAGTTTGTCCACCATTTACTATTTGTAAATCATCTAGAGTCTGCAAATATTTTCTTCCTTCTTTCTCAATAATTTCAACATTTGAAGCTGTTGCAGAAATTCCATTATTATAAGCTAGAAAATAGTCAGGTTCTTTTTCTATTGTATTTTTTATGCCAGTATTTACAACACCTTTAACTTGGAGAAAGGCTCTTACATTTTTTTCTAATAGCCTAGAACCGTATTTATCGTAAATTTCAGCAAGAACACAGGCCGGTAAAATAGAAAAATAGGATGAATAATTTTCACTCGAATTAATATTTAAACATTCAATCATATATTTACTAATGTCAATTCTGGTTTTTTCTCGTTGGTTAGAAGATGTTTCAAGTTTGAATAATCTATCTAGATCCCAAATTTGGTATTCTATGTCAATTCCTTCAATTTTATCATCGTCCATTTTAAAATTTCTAAGTAATCCATTTGTAAATAGAATAATTCTTACATTAAGCAGATCCATTTTAAAATTTTTGATGCCTAATGCAGCATCGAATTCATCGGATGCTTCTTCTAGGTTTGTGTATAAGTCCTTTAGAGAAATTTCAAAGAACTTTTTGGCGGAATTCACAATTTCAAAAGCTTCATTTTTTTTGATTTCTTGAATCTCATTAGAGTTCTTGAACAATGAAACAAAGAGATCAACACTATCTCCATCTTCATTAAAGAAATAACCATTTAGTTTAGTATGAAGAACTGAATTGAAATGATGACATATTTGAATTCCCTCAATCTCATCTACATCATTCAGAACTTCAGCAGCTAATCGGGTAAATACATTTTCAAGAAGATCAGATGACTCTTCCGTATTTGCTTCATGCAAAATATCTTGGTAAAAATCTTGATAAAAATCTTGATAAATCTCAGAAATGTCTTGAGTAATCACTTATTTTCCTCCTGCAGTATTGAAATAATTCTCGTAATAAACACTGTTTGCCATAAATTCAGTTGGTGTGTTATCTGTTGATTCTGGAAAACTTACTGCATATCCAATAATTATATTATCATAATCTACATTATTTTCAGCCTTTTTTCCTAGTTTTAGTGGATAAATAATCAATAAACCTCTGCAACGATTTCTTGCAATTCTAATTGCTTTTGGCGACGGGGATGTCATCATTTCTATTTGTTTCGAATTCTTTTTAAACTTCGTTGCTGTGATTTTCCATGCTTCTTGAATTTCGGAACTGGTTAAATCTAAAGATTCGTGAGATTCTGAGATTAGTTGATTACTTCTTAACAAAACATTTTCGCTAGTTTCATCATTCTCAATATCACTACGATATGATAAACCTACTGGATATTCCTTTAAGATTTCGTGAAACTCACTCTTAACACTCATTAAGACTACTGTCCAAGTAGTCAATTCACTTATTTTATTTCTGCTAGAAATATAAGAAGAAACACTTGCTCCATTAATTGCGAAATTTAGTGGATGTGAATTATAATTCTCAATGAATTCTATAATTCTGTTTGGTAAAACATTATTCCAAATATATGCCCCTGATAGAGTTACTGAATCAGGTTCTTGATTAGGCGTTCCCAATAGAGGCAACCATTCAATCAAATTTTCAAGATTTTTAGTATTTACAGGACTTTTCCTAAAAAAGCTAGTAGTCGAAACTAGGGTTCCTGAAAATGTCAAAGAAATTTTTCTTGTGCTTCTCATTTTATTCATACTTGTAACAATCATACCACTAGGGTGATACCTAACCTTTAAGCCAAATTCCATTGGTGTACTATTCGACATTGATTTGAATTCATCTCTCAAATCTTCATTTGCTAAAGTTATGAACTTATACCAATGTGCCAACTCTTTAGTAGTATATAATCTGCACAAATCTATAAATCCATCCTTGTATCCAAACCATCTTCCCATTTGCAGTAATGTATCGTACATTTTTGATTCTCGAGTAAAATAACTTACGGAAAGATCCTCAAGTGTTAATCCTCTTGAAAGTTTATCTCCACCAATAGCAATTACATTTAGTCCATTGGGATATAAATCATAATCAAGTGATATATCTTTGTTTGAACTGTTTATTAATCTAACATCAATTGTTTCAACAATACTTATAAGTGTCTTTGATAAAACCTCCCAGTCAGGCATTAACAATGAGTCCATACCTTCTTGAAAATTCAACTTATTTGATGTAGTAATATAATCATCCATATATAACTCTTTAATGATATCTAGTAAATTATTGCGAATTTTACCTTGACCAAATACCAAAGAAAATTTAATATTTCTCATGAATTCTTCAACTGAATTGTATATTTTCTTCTGAGTTAAGTTTAGTCTTGCGATATGAATCAACATAGTATTGTGCTTAATCCCCTGACCTCGTGTTTTGCGTATTGATACTACAATAAGGAAACTATAAATTGCATTTTTCATACTTGTAGGAAGGGCATCATTATTAACTTCAGAAAAATCGTAACTATCCTTGATCTCCCGAATTAATGGAAGTCCTTTTTCTTCGACTATGTATCCATCGTTTTCTGATAATCCGAATATTTTCCTTGGGCCGTAATAATTTGAAGGTGTAGGAAGGTTAATAATGAAGCTTCGTGGGAACAAATCAAAACCATGAACACTTAAATCTGTCGGTAGATCTGGATAAATAAAAATGTTTGCGTATGGTGTTGCAGTATAACCCACATAAGAACTCTTATCAAAAAGATTTAAGATATTTCGAATTCGACGATTAATTGTGGAAGGGTTATTATCTTTATTTTTCAAAGTTTTATCCAGTTTGTCAGTAGACTTATTATTTATAGATGCATAATCAGCCTCATCATCAATTAAAAGTAATGGAACCTTTTGCCGGTCTTTTTTTGAATAACGCTCCAATTCATTTAGAAGATTTCTTAAAACAGATGCATTCTTTTTCACAACAAAAATAACTGGTGCATCTCCTAACCTGACATTAGCAGTGCGGAAAACAGAAATGCTAAAATCTCCATTTAGACTACTACTAGTAAGTGAATGTATTACGATATTCTCTTCCGAATCAAATTCGCCAACTCCAATTCTCATTGTTTCGCTGTTTAAATTTAATGTTTTGCTTGTGTCATAACCCAAAAGTCCTAAGTCTATTCTTTTCTGTGTTTGAGATCTTAAATCATCTGTTTGACCTGAAAGTACGATAATTGTCTTATATCCAGCATCACATGCTTTGCAAATTAGTCCAATAAAGTTGGATGTTTTACCAGATTGAACATCACCTACAACTAATCCTCTTCTGTCCCATGAACCAAATCTTTCTGGGTTTTCAAGTTTTGAAAGTATTAAGTTAGTCATCGTATCAATACTAGAAACAACGGTTGTAGCTAGTTTTATTTCAAGATACATTTTATACCTTTTCCAGAATCGCCATTCAATTTGATCTTGAACATCATTGAGCCAATCAACATGATCAGTAGTATCTTCAAGAATATCACCACTATTTATGGTAATATCTAATAATTGCTTAACTTCAAATAGAGCTTGATCTATATCAATCTCAAATGTAGGGTTAGCAATTCTATGCATGTCACAAGTTAAAAGAATCATTTTTCTAATTCTATCATCTTCAAGCATTGTTTTGTTAGCTATACTATTCCTGTTATTTATCGAGTTATAAACTGCACTAACTATGAGACTATTATTACTCATATTGTTCTCCTATCTTCTGAATTATTTCTGGGTACATGTTGAATGGTTGTATAAGGTTCATCAGTGAAACAATTTCTTCTTTTTTCAAACCTTCTTTTAGATATTTTTCGAATAAGAATTTACACGATTCTAGTAATGATTTTTCAGTAAATAACTCAGAAATTCCCGGTATTTTAGACTCATCGTCTTGATTCAACGCTATTATTTCTTGCAAAGGGATAGTAGACTCTACTAGACTAAGTAGTTTATTTATATCCTTTTCATCATTTAAACCTATTAATTCCTTAATTATAGGGTGTTGTCGATTTATAGAATAAAATACTTTCCCGAATTTGATTTTTGATTCCCAGACGAATTGATGTGTGTTTGATACTTCACGGCTAATAATTTTACCTCTATGTCTATATAATCGGTCAGATTCATCCCGGGTAAATGAAGCTATCCTTTTTAAATCTCGACGCAAACTTTCGGGAGGTATAGCTTTTGATTTTTTCAAATCAATATTCCAAAGCTCATCAGAATCATTACTTATTTCAACTTTGATTCGCGCATTTTTAGTCGATATTTTTTTCTCAACTCTTTGATCGAACCAAGTTCCACTTATGATTAGCCTATGGTTCCTGTAAATATAGAACCCTTGTTGGTCTTGCCATCCTCTGCTTCCAGCTGCTTTTTCAAGTTCCTCAGGTGAAAGATGTGAATGATGCGGTAAAATATAGGGCGTTATTCGAATATTGGCTCCATTAATTTTAAACTCTTCAGTAGGTTTAGTTTGTGTGTGAGGATTGTCGGATAAAAATGGATTCCACATTTCAATTCTGTGATCATTTATATAAAAATTAATCGAGTTTTTACCAGTACCATAATCATTAAAAGTAAGTGCGATATGTTTCCTTAGAACTTCAATAGACTCAAGAAATGCTTTTGTAGGATCAGACAGTTTCAAAATTTCCTTAAAGATTGATCGATCAAGATTATCCCAAACAATTATTGTTCCGTGATTTCCTACAGAACCTGTTAATGCTTCATATTCATTTAGCATGGGTGAAAATAGTAACCACTTATTAGCTTTTTTAACTATATTTAAATCCCATCCTTTTATCGACTCACCTAAACCTTGCTTCTTCGTAATTACGGTTAATTTCATGCATTGTGAAAATGATGCAGTTTTTAAACCCATTCCGAATCTTCCTAGATCATCTGAATGCCTTGATATTTCTGGTCCATTTGTTCCTAATCGCATAGCTTCTATTAACTCATCATCATCCATTCCAAAGCCATCGTCTTTAATATAAATAATTGACTCTTTTCCATTCCAAATAAACCCAATTTTAATGTTTTTTGCTTTTGCTGTTATACTATTATCAATGATATCAGCTATAGCCATATTTAAGTCATATCCAAGCGAACGCATCGACATAACTAGCGCAGTTGGATTTGGAGATACCTCTATGTAATTGTCCATAATTCCCCCCCATATGATATATAATATTATTCTATACTATTATAAGAACTTTTGAACTACTTCCTATAAATTCTAATCATTTTTTTATAAATAGATTTATTATAGCTAATTGTAATATGAAGTTGTCCACCCAATAAAAATAAAAAGAACCACTCACGGAATCCGCATATCATAAAGTTGCGAAACTTTAGAGAAAGGAATCATGAGTGATGCACCTAAATGATTCAATAGGCTTGTCCAAAAGATAACGCTTATCAATAACCGAGCGGATTGAGATTCAATCTTTGAAACGGAACAAAATCCATTCGATTCATCTCTGCGATACTGGGCATCATATCTCTCCCTGATTTAGGATGTTTTCATTTCGTAAAGATGCTTTTTTGGTCCAAATTTAGTTGAGCGGAAGTAAGATGGACAGCGAGTTCTTCAATCGCAGATAGACTCGCAAGTAAACAGATAAGGGTCATAACTACGGATTTCGGGATGACGTTAAGAAATAGCGGGAATAAGAAGAGAGCTAATCCGGTCAACTTATTCGCGAGCGTATGCAGCATCGCGACTTTCCCGTACTTTCGTTTTGCCACAATCATCGAGGCAAAACGCAGTACTCCGATCAGAACAATCCAAAGTAGGATTACGACGGGAGGATTGATAACAGGATACAGCACGATCAATAAAACTACGAGCATCACAAAATCGGCGATCGAGTCAAGCCGTGCACCAAGATTGCTTGCGGCATGAAACTTTCGTGCGATGAATCCATCCAGCATGTCACTGATTCCGCAAAGGACGTAAACGATATAAAAAGGAGTGCTTAGCGGTCGGATTACGAACAGTGTTAATGCTAGAAGTATCCTGCTGATCGACAAATAGTTCGGTATTTTCTTCATATAGTATTTGTCCGAAATGCTTCAATCATGTTCCAAGTCAGACTGAACGAGGATTCGCCTGTCGGAATTGCATCGCGATGCACCCACACAGCTTCCGACAGTTCCTTCATATCGACCGTGACTTTGTTGTCGCCATCCAGATCGGCGAAAAAACCGGCTAACAGTGAACTGGAAAAAGCCCAAGGCTGACTTTTGAAATAACGCGTATTTTTGATTTTCAGACCTACTTCTTCCATTACTTCACGCCGGATAGTGTCTTCCAGAGTTTCACCGATTTCCACAAATCCTGCGACGAGGGCATATTTCCGATAACCTGTTACATACTTAGTCAAAAGAATGTGATCGCCATCGATAATTCCTACGATCACACAAGGGGAGATACGTGGATAGTCGATGTTTCCGCAGTTTGGACAAATCACTGCTCTTTCATCGTTTTTTCGCTCGAAAGGTTCGGCACATCGTCCGCAATAGCGGTGAGTGTCATACCAATGCGCCAAATGATAGGCTGTTGCACCGGCAAAAGCCAGCCAAGTCGGTTTCATTTCACGGAATACATGGATATCCCGGTGCCGCAAATGTTCCGTTTCGATGATTTCATCCAACGAAAGGAAAAAAGCAGTCTCATTGACTGAAAATAGATAGATGAGATCGTGAATCGCCTCAGGAAAATTGGCTTTCACAGTAAGGTATTGTAGAAGTGACAATTCGCCGTCTGATTCATCCAAAAGCACTTTGTCTTTGTTTATGATGAAAACATAATCGTTTTCAGTCGGCTTCCGATCCACCATTTCGTTGTGGTATGCAAACGGTTCGATATCTTGAAACATGTTTCCACCTACCCAATCATGTAGCCATGGTACTACAATGATATCGAATATACAAGTACTCGACCATGGATATCAATGTATTAATAATCAACTAACGCAAATCATATTGTTTTCGGTACTTTTTGTTTTTACTGGACGTAAAACTCCGAAACCAATAGTTGACTTCTGAAAAAAGTGAAAACATTATTAAAAAAGATTGAAGAATTCGATGTTTGACAAATTATATGGACAACTTATCTATTTTCTATGTTGGAACTAAACAGTATTCTCATGTTAACATATTATATTACAATTGTTTAAAAGCGAGGGGGACACGTATGGAAGATAACATTAGACACTTGGAAGAGTGCCTTTTTTTGTCATCCGACTGGAACCTGGTTATTTCTTCTGAAGTTCTAAATGAGAATAATGCTACATTCCTAGCGATATCCTTTATCTTCTATAGTTTGACTTACATTTTTTTAAAGAGTACGATATTTATAAGCTATTACTTAAAATTATAATCGTAATTTTCATGTATCCAATAAGCTCACTTACATCAGATTTAGTGAAGTTCACAAGAAAAAATATGAGAGTTAAAGAAGAATCGAAATTACTTATGAATATTAATAATAATAGGATGGATCAGGTATCCACAAAACTAAACGAAGAAAAGATTACACGGTTGCCGGATTTTTGTATGTGTGATGAATAGTATGCATTTACTTCCAATAGATCGATAAATCAATTATTGCTCGTTCATAAAAGCAACTTGCTTCAAGGAGATAGAAAATGGATAAACAAAAACTGACTCGAGAGCAACTAATTGGAATGGTTGATAATTTGGATAAACAAGTCCTAAAACTAAAAAATTTCCATACTCAAAGTAGTGACATGGAACAATCAGATGAAAAATTTAAGATACTAATTAATACAGCACCGGTAGGGCTTTTAATTACGAATTTAGGTGGTGAAATTATTAATGCCAATAAAGCGATTCAGGAATTATTGGGGTATTCATTATCTGATTCAAAAAAGAAAAATATAGTAGACTTCTATGCTGATCCGGAAGAGCGAAACCGCTTCAAATTTTCACTTCAGAAAAATAATCGCGTTAGCAATTTCGAAACAAAAGTAAAACACGCTGATGGTACATTAAGATCAGTTCTAATTAATTCTGACTTTATAGAACTTGATGAAGAAAAAGCATTGCTGACTTCGGTATATGACATAACTCAACTCAATCAAGTACAAGAAGAATTAAAGAAATCTGAAAAAGAATATCATCAACTCTTTAGTAATGCACCCGTTGGAATTACGGTAACGGATAGTAAAGGCAATATTATTGCTAATAATCAAGCAATTGAGAAACTGCTGGGATATAGTTCTGAAGAAATGAAAAAAATATCTGCAAGAGACTTCTACTTTGATGTATCGGAAAGACAAATTCTATTGGATTTAACAAAAAACATTGAATGTGTAAGGGATTTTGAAACGAGATTTAAACACAAAGACGGGAAAATCATCACGGTATTAATCAATACAGACATAGTTGATTTTAAAGATCAACATGGATTATTGTTAACTTCAATACGTGATATTTCGAATCTCAAACAGATTGAGGATGATCTAACAAATGAACGTGATTTTACCAATGCGATTCTCAATATCGCGGCTTCGTTGATGATGACTTTGAACGAGGAAGGAAGAATAATCAAATTCAATAATGCATGCGAAAAGACGACCGGTTATTCACTACAAGAAGTTCAAGGTAAGGATGTTTGGGACTTCCTCTCTACTGATCCTACAAATACAAAAGAAAAAATCAAGAGTCTTTTAGCTGGCAACTATCCAAGTACTCATGAGAGTTTGTGGATATCCAAAAGTGGAGATAAGCGACTTATTTCTTGGTCAAACACAGTTCTTCTTGATAATGTCGGAAAGGTTGAATACATCATTGCTACAGGAATTGATATTACTGAACAAAGAAAGGCTGAAATCGAACTAAAAGAAGCGAACACAAAACTTGTTTCCTGGGTTAAAGATTTAGAAGAAAGAACTTCCGAGCTAAATCAGCTGAATGAAATGGGTGAATTGCTCCAAAATTGCCAGACAATAAAAGAAGCATATTCTTTAAGCAGTCAATTTATCCAGAAATTATACCCAAGCAGTAATGGTGCTTTATATTTGATGAACACATCTAGAGAATTGGTCGAGACTGTAGAAGTTTGGGGAGAGTCTATTCGAACCGTAGAAAAATTTGAACCGATGGCTTGTTGGGCTTTACGTCGCGGACGACCCCATTTAATTGATGAAATGCATGCCGGTTTGCGTTGTGAGCACATTTTCGGCCCTGTAAACGCCCAATATTTGTGTATACCTATGATAATCAATGGCGAAATTATTGGAACTATTCATTTAAACAATGACACTAATGGTTTAAATCAGAAAGAAATAGCAGATAAAATATTCACTGAACATAAAGTTCAACTAGTTGTTGCCATTGCCGAACATATAGCGCTAGCTTTATCAAACTTAAAACTTCGTGAGACGCTTCGTCAGCAATCAATACGAGATATTTTGACGGGTCTTTTCAATCGTCGCTATATGGAGGAGTCACTTGAAAGGGAATTGCACATGGCAGAAAGAGAACATAAAACAATCGGAATAATTATGTTTGATATCGACCATTTTAAGAACTTCAATGATTCATTTGGACATGATGGAGGAGATGCGTTGCTTCGAGAATTAGGAAATTATTTTAATGCTAATACTCGAGCAGGAGATGTTGTTTGCAGATATGGCGGAGAAGAGTTTGTTATTGTGTTACCAGGTTCTTCAATTGAAGATACAAGAGTACGAGCTGAAGGATTCCGATGCGGAGTTAAAGAACTGTTAGTATATCATCTTGGAAAACCACTTGGTTGTTGTACGATTTCTCTGGGTGTTGCTGCATTCCCGGAAAATGGTATTACTGTTGAAAATCTACTTAAAAGCTCGGACAATGCGCTTTATCAAGCAAAAAACGAAGGAAGAGATAGAGTTGTGTGCGCTTAATTAAAAATTGATTTCAGTTGTTATTTAGAAACATCTGTTCAAATCATCAATCAATAATCTTTATTTGACCATATTGAAAAATATGGTTTTTCTCTGTTTATATTACTTATCGTGACTATGAATTGTTATTTTCATTCGCTATAATACCTACCTACACCAATCTAGCAGGTGGTTTGATGTTAACATATTTTGATTCAAGATAGTTGAATCGGATTATCTGCTTGTTCTCAAGTATGAAAATACTTGATCAAGCAATTGACCGGAATCACTTATACTCTGCAAATCGTTTAAACATTGATTAATTTATAGTATTAGTATAATATTTAGGTAAATCCAGCTATCTTTCATGTACCGGTTCGAAATGGAATAATTATAATAATTTATTATGTGTATACTGGTATAGTTCAATTTAGGCGTGAAATATCAAATTGACAAATACGCTCAACTAACGACATCTGAATTCACAATCCGATAATTATCGGATTGCGTGAGTGCTATGCATGCAAGGAATGTAAGAATTTCTAGTAGGAAAGAGGAGTTGTGCAGAATCGCAAGATACCTGTGAGATATATAGAAACTGTAGACATGCTCGCTATCATGTAGATAGGTATAGAAGCTTATTAACAGTCGATAGTGACAATTTCATGAATAACTGAACAGAAAGGAGAGTATGATTACACGAGTCCTAGTTATGTGTATATCATATATAACAATATGAACATATTCTCACTTATATTGACAATTTTTTCTGTCACGTATGCTTTTCTTGGAATAAATGTTATTCAGTTGGATAAACGATCGGTTTTAAACAGACTTTTCTTTGCCCTGAATTTAAGCCTAATCATCTGGTCATTTGGTACCGCCTTCTATATATCAGCGCCGAATGAAACTACTTGTATCTTGTGGTATAAACTAAGTTCAATCGGTGTATTGTTATTTTCTGGTATATTAGTTCACTTCTTTTTAGTATATACGAAAAAAGATAATCTCTTAAAACAATGGTGGATGTATGTTATTCTTTATCTCCCATGCATTATATTTTCATATAAGGAGATTACATCGAGTTATTACGTAAAAGCTTATATTCATGAAAGTTATGGCTGGACAACATCCGCAAGAACAGATTCAATGTGGTTTTGGACAGTAATGGCTTACAACGTTATATATATTAGTGTTTGTGTAATAATGAGCTATAAATTGCAAAAAACAGTGATATCTCAAAGAGAACGAAAACAAGCGAAAGTACTATTTATTTCATCTTCTGTTTCGTTGTTGACAGGTCTGACCATCACGTTTCTTGCCTCAATCCCACAATTAAACATGCCGGATATGACCCCAGCGTCAGGAGTAATTTGGTCTATTGGCATCTATTATACAATTGTTAAGTACAAACTGATGGCGATGACTCCATCTTTTATTGCTGAAAATATGTTTCAAACGATCGTCGATTCAGTGATTCTTGCAGATTCAAAAGGATTGATATTAAATATTAATCCAGAAACGCAAAGATTGCTTGGATATAACCAAGAGGAATTAGTTGGAGAACCATTAGAGAGAATATTTTTATCGGATAGCCAATCAAAAAACGAGAATATTTCTGAATTACTGAACACATGTCCTATACGTGGTGTCGAGTCGTCCATACTATCAAAAGACGGAGTGAATATTCCAATAATTCTATCCATTTCCGAATGCCGAGATAATTATGATACTCGAATAGGATTTGTACTCGCATCCAAAGATGTTACCGAATTTAAACACGCTGAAGAAAAGATTCAGTATCTTGCCACTCACGACAGCCTGACGGATTTGCCCAACCGTTTGATGTTTACACAACTTCTGAACCATTCAATCCAATCAGCGAAACGGAACAAACAACAGCTAGCAATTTTATTCGTTGATCTAGATCGATTTAAAATAATCAATGATTCTAAAGGACACGATGCAGGAGATCAACTTTTGCAAGTAATCGCCATGCGCTTTAAGCAAACACTACGCGCAGTAGATGTTGTTAGTCGTCAGGGTGGGGATGAATTTGTTATTCTGATTGAAGATGTTCATATGCTGAGTGATTTAAAACTTATAGCTAATAACATACTTGCCAGTGTTTATGAACCTATTATATTAATGGGAGATGAATGTCGGGTTACTGCCAGCATCGGTATAAGCTTATATCCTCAGGATGGTGAGGACGCCCAAATACTGATGAAACAAGCGGATATGGCTATGTATTGTGCCAAAGAAGAAGGCAAAAACGAATTTCAGTTTTACTCCAAGGATGTTCAGTCAAAATCGATGGGACGTTTGGCTATTGAGACAAATCTACGGCTTGCACTTGAGCAAAATGAACTTTCTTTACATTATCAGGCAAAAGTTAACTTCAAAACAGGTACCATAACCGGCGTTGAAGCGCTTCTTCGCTGGCAGAATCCAAACCTTGGTTCAGTGACTCCCACACAATTCATTCCAGTGGCGGAAGAAACAGGTTTAATAATATCTATTGGCAAGTGGGTGTTGAGGACAGCATGCGCTCAAAATGTTGCCTGGCAAAGGCAGGGGCTTCCCACTGTCCGTATGGCGGTAAATTTGTCAATAAGACAGCTAATGGATATCAATCTGATAAATGATATAAAAACCGCACTAGATGATTCCGGTATGGCATCAGAATTATTAGAATTGGAAGTTACCGAAAGCATGGTCATGAGCAATCCTACAAAAATGATGGATGTATTAGTCAGAATAAAAAGCATGGGGGTACGCTTAGCTATTGATGATTTCGGTACAGGGTACTCTTCCCTTTCCCAACTCAAGCATTTCCCTGTTGATACACTTAAGATAGACCGATCATTTATCCGTAATATTCCGGGGAACGCTGAAGATAAGGCGATTACACATGCTATCATTGCTATGGGTGAAACTTTAGGGTTAACTGTTGTAGCCGAGGGTGTTGAAACAATAGAACAAATGAACTATCTTAAGGATCAGTCCTGTGACGAGATGCAAGGTTATTACTTTAGTAGACCTGTTGTGCCGGAAAAGTTTGCCGAGTTATTGCAAAAACAGGCGAATACTTCAACAATCTGAACAATCTATCTGTGGATTCGCTTATATTAAATTTATGGGAGAAATGTTGGCAACAACATCGATCATATCGAACACACGAACTTGATAGGCGTGTGTTTTTTATTTACTATAAACTACTCTTAATTACTCCAAATGGATTTGAATTAACTAAGTTTATACATGTTATTATTATCCTTCGAAAGCGATATTCTTAAGCCAATAAAGTGAGGGAACACAAGACACAGCTAGTTGAAGGAACTGATCTACTGCAGATCCTAATCGATTCAAATTATGGCAAAAAGGCAACTGTTAAAAAATACTCAAAAGTGTCCAGGATAACACCGCATCAATTTATATGCGGATGGATATGGCTATTAAGAATATTGATACCGGTGCTAGCATATACATAGGTGAACCACTTGACTCTATAGATAGTAATAGGGGGATAAAATGTATGCACTGTAATAGTTTTTACCTATCTTCTGATGAAGCTTGCTCTGAGTGTGGGCGTGAGAATGCTAAGAATGTTGAAATGGGAGAAACGTCTACACTAAGAACAATCGTCATTAAGAAAGTTGAGACACTTTGCTGCCCGAAATGCGGATCAACTCAGTTAAGTAATAAAACGAAGGCATCAGTCTATGTAAGGATATTAATGAAAGTGCGTTAACGATGAGACCGGTTGAATTACTTGGGGGAGTAATAGATAGTAAGAAAACAATCATTGTATATTTGAAGTGTGGCCAAGGATGGCAAGCAGGAAAGCTTAAGCAAAATCGATGTGTACTATAAACTGTACTATTTTTTTGTAATTCGATTACTTTGAAGAAAACCCCATTTCCATATATGCGCATATTTAAACGCTATTGTGACTACTTTACTTTTAAACGGACTCGAATTCCAAGAACGTATTATTATGTTATAATTGTTTAAAAGCGAGGGGATACGTATGGAAGATAACATTCCCAGATATCTGAGAATCAAAAAAGATGTCATCGAACAGATCCAAAACAAGACCTTCAAACCCAATGATGCAATTCCCAGTGAATCGCAGATGAAGATGAAGTACCATGTCAGTACGATCACGGTACGCAAAGCGTTTACCGATCTGATCAAAGAAGGATATTGTTATGCGGTGCAGGGCAAGGGTACTTTTGTGGCTGCCCAACGTTTCAGCCGTCGCTTGACGTCGTTGAGTATGGCGGAAGAGTTGAAACAAAAAGGATATAAAGTAGATTTGAAGATGGATTCGATCTCAGCTGTTCAGGAAGAGCATGTGGCGAAACAATTGAATATGCCGCTGGATACTGTGTTTACCCGGATCGCTCGTTTGCGGTATGCGGATGAGTCGGTCATGGCGTATCAGATCACGTATCTGCCAAGTTCGATCTTGAGTTTGGAACTTTCGCAGAAGGTGGAGAAATATAGATCACTGTATCAGGTATTGGCGGAGATCGGTGCTTATCCGGTATGGGTCACAGAGAACTATTCGGTGGCTGTCGTGAAGGATCGTCATATTTGTTCGAAGATGAATATTCCGCTCAATGATCCGGTGTTCTTTATTCAACGGTTGGGATATGACATCAATAATGTTGCGTTTGAGTATTCGGAGTCGTATTTGAATAAGGATCTGTATTCGTTAAGTGTGGATATCGGTCGAGTCCAAGAGTAACTTTAAGAGCAGCGAAATCTGCTCTTTTTTGTGCGAAAAGATTTCATTACAATTTATTAAAATAGTATTGTGATTTCAAATCGTTAGTGATATTATATCTGTGGACATAGTATATTAACATATTAACATGTTGACATAGGAGGTTGCGAATGTACCCCATCGAAGGTATACCCCGGTATCTGCAGATCAAACTCGATATTATTGAAGATATCAAAAATAAGAATTATCTACCGGAAACTATGATCCCGCCGGAGTCCTATTTCAAAAACTACTATAAAGTGAGTACGATCACGGTTCGCAAAGCCTTTGCTGATCTGATCAAAGAAGGGTATCTGTATGCGATCCAAGGTAAAGGTACTTATGTCGCTAAGCCGCAGTTTACTCGTGAATTGACGATGTTGAGTTTTACGGAAGAGATGAAGACTAAGGGATTCAATCTGATCACGAAGGTCCATGATGTTACGTTGGGTGAGAATAAACTGGCTGCTTCGCAGTTACACTTACCGGAAGATCATAAACTGGTCCAGGTCGGCAGAATCCGTTTCATTGATACGAAGCCGATCGCTTATCAGAAGTCCTATTTCGATGCTGCACTCTTGCAGGATCGCGATCTGGATGAACTTCGACATATCGAATCACTCTATGCGTATCTGGAGAATTTAGGTATCAAAGCCGGAGCTGCGAAAGAAGTATATTCGGTTCAGAAGATCAATGATCCTGAAGTAGCGATCATGTTGAAGAAGTCGATCGATTATGCGTGTTTCTTCGTTCAACGTTTATCGTTTGATCAAAATCATAACTTGTTTGAATATGCGGAATCTTATTTGGATGGAAGTTTCTATAAAGTGGAAGTGAATCTGGAACGGAAATAAACAGTCATTGAGCAAGCTCTGACGATCATACAGATCGATTACGGAGATTGCTGAAATAGAGATCAACGCTCAACAAACGTTCATCATTATTCAAGGAAAGGAGATTATATGGCAAAAACATATGTTCGAATCGATGATCGACTCATCCACGGTCAAACCTTGGTTGCGTGGTGTCCGACACTGTCGATTCAAGAGATTATTGCGATCGATGATGAAAGTGCTAAGAATCCGATGTTAAAGTCGATCATGACGATGAGCGTTCCGCCGATGTACAATACGCACATTGTAACAACGGAAGAAGCGAAGAAAATTCTTAAAACAGATAGTGGACGTAACCGCTTGGTGATCGTAAAGTTCCCCAGTAAATTAAAAGAAATCGAACAGGAAATCATCGGTTGCGAAAGTATCATTCTCGGTAATATTGCGAAACGGGAAGATACGATCCATAAAGTAAGCGGTGCGACCGGCATATTCTATCTTAGTGGGGAAGATGTAGCGATTATTGATGAGATGACGCAACGACACTTTATGTTTATTTTTCAACAATTGCCGAGTACGTCAAAGATCAGCTGGGAATCGTTTAAGAAATCAATTAGTTAAACTAAAGGAGAAAAACTAATGAGCATGCTGCAGATTATTCTGATTGCCTTATTTGTATATCTTGGTTCGATCGGTTCCATTGTCGGAAACACGATCGGATGGTATACATTAGGCCGACCGATCGTTGCTTCTTTCGTAGTTGGTTTGATTTTAGGAAATGTTCCGACCGCGTTGATGGTCGGTATCCCGTTACAGATCATGTATATGGGAAATGTCACCCCGGGCGGAGCCGTTGCTTGGGATCTGTCCTACGCGACCTACATCGGTGTTGCCGGAGCACTTGTCTTCGGTGCTAAATTAGGTTCGACTGAAGTCATCGGATTAGCTGTTGTATTTGCCGGTATCGGCGGACTTGTCGGTCAGATCATGTGGAACATCTCCTATGCGCTGAACTTGCCAATCAAC